>Ga0209494_1000070_pt1 | contig 47100 bp, 46 predicted proteins | sample EN1Hudseemescosm_FD_184628 | JGI IMG/M metagenome (GOLD analysis project Ga0209494, IMG submission 184628) | Methane-oxidizing microbial communities from mesocosms in the Hudson Canyon - EN1B Hudson Canyon (SPAdes) (version 2) | ecosystem: Environmental > Aquatic > Marine > Cold seeps | place... | reverse complement strand
TTGAATTGGTACAACAATTTTCAAGTCTTAATCTATGCGTAGTGGGTGACTTGATTGTTGATGAATACATTACTTGTGATCCCTTGGGTATGTCACATGAGGATCCGACGATTGTCGTTACACCAGTAGACTCCACCCGCTTTGTTGGTGGTGCTGGTATTGTTGCTGCACATGCAGCAGGCTTAGGCGCATCTGTACAGTTTGTTTCAGTGGTGGGTAATGATGCCACGCACGAATTTGCGCTTGAGGGTTTGGTTGCCACAGGGGTTGAGGCGCAGTTGTTTGAAGATGACAGCCGCCCCACGACATTAAAACAGCGTTATCGGAGCAAAGGCAAAAGCCTGCTTCGCGTTAGCCACCTGCATCAAGGGGCTATCTCGGCTGTATTACAGGCGCAGTTATTAACAGCGCTGGAACAAGCATTAGATAGCTCCGATTTGCTGGTGTTCTCAGATTTTAATTATGGCTGCCTGCCGCAGCAGCTGGTTGACCAGCTTGTGGCGATGGCCAAAAGCCGTGGTGTGCTAATGGCTGCTGACAGCCAGTCATCGTCACAAGTGGGCGACATTAGCCGATTTAAGGATATGGATCTTATTACCCCTACTGAACGCGAAGCTCGTATTAGTGCGCGTAACCGTGAAGACGGTTTGGTGGTACTGGCAGAACAACTGCGGCAACAAGCAGCCGCCCACAATGTCTTGCTCAAATTGGGCGAAGAAGGGCTATTGATTCATGCAGGTAATGGCCAAGATGATGACTGGTTAACCGATAGGATAGATGCCTTGAATAGCTCGGCGAAGGATGTGGCTGGTGCAGGGGATTCATTATTGATTACCAGTGCCATGACGCTAGCCTGTGGAGGTACTATTTGGGAAGCTGCCTGTTTGGGCTCATTGGCTGCGGCCGTGCAAGTGGGCAGGGTGGGTAACACCCCGCTGCGTACCGAAGAATTGTTGCGAGAGTTAAGCTAGTGCGTGCACTGCTACTGGCGGCGGGGTTGGGTACGCGTTTGCGGCCACTTACTGACACCATGCCCAAATGCTTAGTGCCGATTAAAGGACAACCGTTGCTGGGACTTTGGCTGGAGCGTTTGACTCAGGCTAGAATAGGGCCGTTTTTAATCAACACCCATTATTTGGCAGAGCAGGTTGAGACTTTTATTGAAACTAGCCCTTATCGTGATCAGGTCAGGTTGGTTGATGAGCGTGATTTAGAGGGCACGGCAGGCACCCTAATTGCCAATCTAGATTTTTTTCAGGGCGAGGATGGCCTGTTGATTCATGCCGACAACTACTGTTTGGCAGATTTTACGGCCTTTCAGCAAGCACATCACAGTCGCCCGCCAGAATGTTTGATGACCATGATGACCTTTCGCAGCGTTGCCCCGTCATCGTGTGGCATAGTCGAACTAGATCAGCGCGGTGTGGTGGTTGGTTTTCATGAAAAAGTCGACAAGCCACCGGGCAATCTGGCCAATGGGGCAGTGTATATCCTCTCTGCCGAATTATTAAAAAGACTGGGTACAGATTTACATACCGTCACAGATTTTAGCACCGAAGTGCTGAATCGTTTTGTCGGCCATATTTACAGTTATGAAACATCGGAAGTGTTTTTAGATATAGGAACACCAGAAACATACGAACAGGCAAATAATTAGATGATGGTAATGGAATGATACAGTTTATTGAAAGGAATCTTAAGCAAATTCAGCAAGGTGGTAGTGCGGTATTGTTTAGAAAAGTCACAAATATTCTGTGCTGTATTCTTGCAATTATTGCAGTTCTAATCATGCGTTTGATCAAGCCTTGGTTGCTTGTGCGACTTGATAAGTTGATTAGTTCACGTATTGGCCACTTTGCAGCTAATACCGAGATATATTTTTGTGAGCGTGATGCGGGTCTAAATATGCCCAATCAACGTTATATGGATATTTTTTATTTGGAAAAGCCAGTTTGCAATAAGCAACTTACAATCATGTGGCAAAGAGTATTGCGTATTTGGCCTGCTTGGATAGTGGAATCCATTATCCTAGTCAATCAGCTTATTCCTGGCGGAAAGGCGCATAAGATTGGCACTAACACTCAAGATGATAGGGATGTGCATAATCTTTTGGATCGATTTCCGCCGCATCTTGAATTTACTGCTGAGGAAGAAGCGCTTGGTAAAGCTGGTTTACAGGCGATGGGGTTGCCTGATGGTGCACAATTTGTCTGTTTGAATGTTCGAGATAGTGCGTTTTTGGATGGTCTGTTTTCTACAGGCGGTTGGGATTATCATAATTACCGCGATAGTGATATTCAAAACTATGTGTTGGCTGCTGAGGAGCTCGCGGATCGCGGTTACTTTGTTATTCGTATGGGCGTCAAGGTTCAGTCGTCTATAAACAGCACGCATCCAAAGGTAATTGACTACGCCGCCAATGGCATGCGTAGTGATTTTATGGATATATATTTAGGGGCTAAGTGCGATTTTTGTATCTCGACTTCGTCCGGTTTTGATGCTATTCCAACGATTTATCGTAGGCCAATTGTTTTTGTTAATTCATTACCTGTTGGATACAGTTCTACCTTTTGTGATAAATATATTTCAATTACCAAGCATCATTTCTCAACACAACTTAATCGTTCATTGACTCTGTCAGAAATATTTTCCCACGGCGTTGGATTTGGTCATTTTTCATCAGACTATGAAACAAAAGGCGTAGAGCTCATCGAAAACACTCCAGAAGAAATTCGTGATGTGGCTATCGAAATGGTAGAGCGTCTTGCAGGCATTTGGCAAGTGCACGCAGACGATGAGGCTTTGCAGCAGCGTTTCTGGGAGATTTTTCCCTCTGATGTGGTAGATGCATCAATTGGAAACCCTCTGCACGGTAAAATTAGTGGTCGCTTCGGCGCCGCATTTTTGCGTAATAGTCCCCAGTTCTTGGAATGATTAGGTTTTAAAACGAAAGATAAATTTTTTAAATAAAAGAAGCATAATATGACAAAAAATCTCTGTAGAGTGAGCGATACGCCATTGACTAAAGTTCTTGATTTCGGGATGCAACCTTTAGGTAATGGTTTTCTTGAAACTAAAGATTTTAAGGACGAATACTTTTTTCCGATGGAAATTGGCTACTCAGAAGTCAGCATGATGTTGCAATTGATTGAGCAGCCAGCACCCGAGAAAATGTTTCATGACCATTACGCTTTTTATTCCAGCACATCTAGCTTTATGGGGCAACATTTTAAGCAGTTTGCAAATCAGGTTATTCAGTCTGGTTATCTTATGCAAGAAGATCCTTTTGTCGTCGAGCTTGGTTGCAATGATGGCATCATGCTTAAAAATTTTGCCGAACAAGGTATTCGCCATTTGGGGATAGAGCCGTCTTTGAATGTAGCTCAAGAAGCCAATAAGCACGGCGTGCGTACCCGTTCTGAATTCTTCTCCGAAGCGCTAGCCGAGGTCATCGTTCGTGAAGAAGGTCAAGCCGATGCCTTTCTTGCTGCTAATGTCATGTGCCACATCCCGGATATTGTGGGGGTTGTTAAAGGTATTAAAAAATTGCTCAAACCCACTGGCGTGGTCATGTTTGAAGATCCCTATCTGGGCGATGTGGTTGCTAAAACGTCTTATGATCAAATTTATGATGAGCACGTGTTTCTATTCTCTGCACTCTCCATTCAATACTTGTTTGGATTGCAAGGTATGGAATTGATTGATCTCTTGCCACAAAAAACCCACGGTGGCTCAATGCGATATGTGCTTGCGCATAAAGGTGCTCATCCCGTTAATGAGACAGTTACGCAACTGTTAGCTAAAGAAAAGGCGCAAGGGCTTGATCGCTTGGCTACATTTGAAACATTTAGAACTAATGTCGAGCAGTCTAGATCAGATCTAGTCTCGCTACTCAAAGAGCTAAAAGCACAGGGTAAAAAGGTAGCAGGCTATGCTGCAACATCCAAAAGTACCACTGTTCTTAATTATTGCGGCGTTGGCCCGGATTTAATTGAATACATTTGCGATACTACGCCTATCAAGCACGGTAAGTTGTCGCCCGGTGTTCACATCCCCGTTGTCCCTTATGAAACGTTTAAAAACAATCCACCTGACTATGCTGTGTTATTGGCTTGGAATCACGCTGAAGAAATTATGGCCAAAGAAAAAGACTACGTAGCCGCTGGCGGAAAATGGATAGTTCATGTACCTGAAGTCAAGGTGCTGTAATGATCCTTTGTGCTAATCCATCTGCTCAGTTTCATAGTTATCAAGATGAAATTGAGGTTGCCGTGCTGAAAGTGCTGCGTAGCAATCGCTATATTTTGGGCGAAGAAGTAGAAGCCCTAGAGAATGAGTTTGCCGATTATATTGGCACTCATTCTGCAATTGGGGTCGCCAACGGTACCGATGCCTTGGAAATTGCTATTCGTGCGCTTGATATCGGGCCGGGCGATGAAGTCATTACTGTTTCTCATACTGCTGTAGCAACTGTAGCGGCAATAGAAGCGGCAGGCGCAACTCCCGTTTTGGTCGATGTTGACCCTATTTTTTACACGCTTAATCCAGCACAATTGCAGGAAGTATTAACACCAAAAACCAAGGCCGTGATAGTAGTACACCTTTACGGACAAGCGGTAGACCTTGATGCCATTGGTCAGTTCTGCACACAAAATAAGCTGTTTCTAATTGAAGATGTATCCCAAGCCCACGGTGCTAAATGGAAGGGCCAGCGACTGGGAAGTATTGGTCATATTGCCTGCTTTAGCTGCTATCCCACCAAAAATTTAGGCGCGATAGGGGATGCTGGCTTGATTGCCACTAATGACGCCAAGTTAGGCAACAAAGTGCGCATGCTTAGAGAGTACGGCTGGCAACAACGTTCCATTAGCGATCTTGTGGGTAGAAACTCTCGTCTCGATGAATTGCAGGCCGCCATCCTCAGAATAAAACTGCGACATTTGGATGCTGATAATAGCAAGCGTCAGCAACTCGCCGCCCAATATTCCAAACTGTTAGCAGGGCAAGCATTGCAGTTGCCCGCAATACGAGAAAATGCAGAGCAAGTGTTTCACTTGTATGTGATACGAACTGACAAGCGCCATGAATTAATAGAGCACCTCAAGGCGAATGACATTCAAGCTGGCATTCATTACCCTATGCCTGTGCATCTACAACCTGCCTATAAAACGCGTATTCGTACAGCAGAAAACATGAGTGTTACTGAGAAATTAGCCGCAGAAGTGCTGTCTTTACCCATGTATCCTGAGCTTTTATCAGTAGATATTGCACGTGTTATTGAGACCTTTAATTGTTTTTTTACCAAATCTGTTAACACATGATTATTAACACGACACCTCTTAATGGTTTGTTAGTTATCGAGCCGAAGTGTTTTCAAGATGAACGAGGTTTTTTCTTGGAAACCTATCAATCTGAGCGTTACCGCGAGGCAGGAATTGTCGATGCCTTTGTGCAAGATAATCAATCCCGCTCAATAAAAGGTGTGTTAAGAGGTATGCATTTTCAGGTAAAGCATCCACAAGCCCAAATGGTTACTGTGATGCGAGGCAGGGTTTTTGATGTGGGTGTGGATTTACGATCAAACTCACCAACCTTCGGCAAGTGGTTTGGTGTAGAGCTGCATGATGCTGGTCCACGGCAGATTTATATGGCCCCAGGGATTGCGCACGGTTTTTGTGTTTTGAGTGACTGGGCTGATTTGCACTACAAAGTTAGCCGCCATTATGACGCCGACGATGAGGGCGGCTTATTTTGGAATGACCTTGATGTTGGAATACAGTGGCCAATTGATAACCCTGTTGTCACGGCTCGTGATGCAGGTTATCCAAAGTTAAAAGCGCACACGGCGATTCAGTTGCCACATGGCCCATTTAATAACTCTGGAAAGCCATGATTAACACCACAGATCAGATCAAATTAAACCCTTCTATATTTGGGGCGACACGATAATAATGGTCAATTTCCCTGAAGACTTGTGACTAAGATAAAGCTTACACTTGTTGGTACAAAAAAGAATTGATGAATAGCTTAGCTAATCTGAATGGAAAAACGGTAGTTGTTACCGGCGCAAGTGGTTATATTGGCTCAGTACTGGTTGATGCTTTGGTTAAGTATTCCTGCAAAGTAATTCGAGTTAGTCGTAATGAATTAATGCCGTTGGCCGACACAAAATCAATTAAAGCTGATATCCACAATGCTGACACTTGGGCTGAAATTATTGCACAGGCTGATATTATTTATCACCTTGCAGGGAATACCAGTGTATATGAGGCTGCCAAAAATCCTGCTCAAAGTCTGAATTCAACGCTGTTACCCTTAAATCATCTTATTAAGGCAGCGCAGGAACGGCAATCTAAACCGCGAGTGGTTTTTGCTTCTACAGCAACGGTTTATGGTATGACACCTCAACGTCCTGTTGCCGAAACTGTTGTGCCGAAGCCAATAACTGTTTATGACCTACATAAACTATTTGCCGAACAGCAACTCGCTTTGGCTACGCAACAAAGCCTGTTGGAAAGTGTTTCATTAAGGCTGGCAAATGTGTACGGCCCAAGCAGTAGTGGTAGTTCGGCAGATGATCGAGGTATTTTGAATAGAGTCACAGCTATGGCATTGCAGGGAAAAGATTTGATGGTTTATGGGGATGGTAATTATCTCCGCGATTATATTTACATCAGCGATGTTGTTAATGCTTTTCTTTTTGCGGGAGTCAGCTCTCAGCTTGGCGGTCAATCTTTCAATGTAGCAAGTGGAGTTGGCACAACAGTAAAGCAGGCGTTTGCGCTAGCAGCTAGCCAGGTAGAGAAAATAACAGGTCAAGCTATAGAGGTTAGTTGTGTAGCGTGGCCGGCAGGCGTTGCTTCGATTGAATTTAGGGAATTTACGGCGGACATCGAAAAATATATAATTGCTACTGGCTGGAATCCCCTCATTAATCTTAAAGAGGGGATTCCACTGATGATCAGTGAATTGTTAAAAAGGAATGATAACTAAACAATCAAGTCTTTGGGTGGATATTACTTCGATCCTATTTCAAAATGTTGATGGTGGTTTGGTTAATTCATTTCGTATTCTAGGGGTCGCGGTAGTAGCCACTAGTTGCAGATAAGGCAATGGCATGTTTCCCTATTACCATCATGCGCTTTATTGTCGTGCGTTGGGTTGATATTATGTTTGGTGTCTTTTACTAGGTCAAAAACACACGAGATTATCTGCGCGGGTTATCAGGTTAATAAGTAAGAGAGTCTATAATGAATTTTAATCGACATACCACTATTGCTTCGATGTATTTAGTTAAACTCCCCCACCATTTTGAGGATAACGGTGATCTTGTCGTTATGGAGGGGTTGGTTAATGTGCCTTTTGCCATTGCCCGTGTGTTTGTGGTGCGTGCGCCAGAAGGGTCAGTTCGAGGTCAGCACGCCCACAAGGCTTGCGCCCAATTTTTAACTTGCCCACGTGGATCAGTTGAAGTTGTTTGTACTGATGGCTCTCATTCAGCTGAATTTGAGCTGAATCATCCCAATTTGGGACTTTATATTCCACCTGGAATTTGGGCTGAACAACGTTACAAAGCCAAGGGTGCGGTTTTGACTGTTTTATGTGATAGGGTATTTGAGCCTGAGGATTATATTCGCGAATACCCTGATTTCTTGCTGTACCGTAAAGAGTTGGTTGAACGTAGTAGTTTTGGTAGGAAAGATGCATTATGAAAATAGTCGTTACTGGAGCTATCGGGCATATTGGTTCATACCTAATCCGTGATTTGGCTATACAGTTTCCTGGGGCTGAGATTGTCATGATAGACAATATGATGACACAACGTTTTCCCTCGCTATTTAATTTATCAACTTTGGGACATTATCGCTTTATTGAAGGCGATGTCACTCGAATTGACCTTCAGCCGATACTAAAAGATGCACAGGTACTGATTCATTTAGCTGCTATTACCGATGCAGCGGGCAGTTTTGACAAAGCGGATTTATTGGAGGCAAATAACTATCAGTCTACTGTGAAAGTAGCAGAAGCTTGTGCACAGAGTGGCACGCGCTTGATCGCGCTGTCTTCTACTAGTGTGTATGGCACGCAAAACGAAGTGGTTGCCGAAGATTGCAGTCCTGATGAATTACAACCACAAAGCCCTTATGCCATTACCAAGCTAAAAGAAGAACAGTTGGTCACAAAACTTTGTTTAGAACACGGGTTGAAAGCAATTTCTTGTCGCTTTGGCACCATCTTTGGCGCATCACCTGGCATGCGTTTTCATACGGCCGTGAATAAGTTCTGCTGGCAGGCAGTAATGGGTCAGCCTATAACTGTATGGAGCACTGCATATGATCAGAAACGACCGTACTTGGATCTTTTTGACGCCGCACGGGCTATTACATTCATCATCCGTAAGGACCTCTTCGATGGTCGTATTTACAATGTACTCACTCATAATGCTACCGTACGGCAAGTGGTAGAATCTATTCGGGAGTTTGAGCCTGATCTACAAGTAAGCTTTGTTGATAGCAAAATCATGAACCAGTTATCTTACGAGGTTTCTTGTGAGCGGTTTATGGGGGAAGGGTTTGCCTTTGCAGGCGATTTAAGACGCGGGATTGGTGAGACGATTTGTTTATTAAGGCAGGCAAATCAATGCCAGTAAACCACCCAATAAACAACTGTTTAGGGAGATAGCGATGACATTTAATGAGGCGAAGTCATCGGTATATAAATACGACCCAGTTATTAATCAAAAATTTGAAAAAGATAAACCTATATTTAGTGTTTTTATATGTTGCTATTATAACCTTGATTACATTCGGCAAAGTATCCAGTCTGTTCTGGATCAAGATTATATAAACATAGAATTAATTTTGGTAGATAATGGCGCGCATTTAGATGTAAGAGAATATTTACGTGAATTTTATAAAAATTCAACTAATACGGCATTAGTTACATTTGAAGTCAATCAGTTTGAGTGGAGTGATACTGAAAAAGGCGTTGCCATTTGTTGGAATGTAGCTTTACTCCATGCTAAGGGTGATTATATTAGCCACTTAGGATATGACGATTTATTTTCTTCATCTTACGCATCGCGGATGGTAAATTTATTTCTTGAGAATCCAGCCTGTGTTACCGCAGCACCTATGCCATATTCTATTAATTCTTTGGGAGAAGTTGACAAGCAATCGGGGCTTCGTGATCTTAATACACGAGATCGTTATACCGATGGAATGGATATAGCCATTGATTTGATTGAGGGTCAGCCCAAAAAACTGTTTGCAGCACCCGGTGAAATTTTTGCCATTAGACGTGACATACTTTTGAAATATGGTGGTTATGATCGTATTGTCGATATATCACAGGTTCTAAAATACGCAATTTTAGGTGTGAGTGGATTTGACTCTGAAGCAGTGCTTTATTGGAGACATCACAATAAACAGCTTAATAGGCAGTCAAAGTCAAAGGGCGTTATCTTTTATAGAAGCAGTAAAAAAGGCTGGGACGAAAGTGGCATCGTCGAGCTTTGGCAGGAACGTTTTGACGCCGCGAAAATAAAATCAATTATTGCTTTTAAGAGAGAATCGCTTGTTTCTACGGTATTCATTATTTTAAAGGAGAATATGCGTAGTAAGAATGCTCGCGGTCTCATGATGTCAATGCTAAATATAGGAATGGAATGCCCGAAGCTGTTGCCGCAGGGGATTTATGTTGTTGCAAGGGAGCTTTTATCAATGGTGTTTGAGTGGCTATATCGACGGTTGAAGTTCTACAAAGGGCGAGTTTAGTTTAAGAATTCACCCTACTCAACATTACAGAACGTAAGCCTGACTTTCTTAGGAAAAATACTTAATCCAATAGTAAAAAATACAACGTAACAATTGAATCTCTCGGTTTGATTACCCAAACTATTTTTCTAATCACCCTATATTAATATACTATCGTTTATGGATGACAAAAGACTACTGCGCAGTCAACTCTTACAACGTCTTTGGAGGCACATCAACCCGCGTCGTCGGAAACAGTTTGCATTATTATTTGTTCTGATGTTTATGGCCTCGTTTGCGGAGATCCTCAGTATTGGGGCACTAATGCCATTTCTGGGGGTATTAACTATGCCCGAACAAATTTTTGACCATGCTACAGCGCAACCCTTCATTCAAGCGCTAGGTATAACAGCGCCAGCTCAACTTTTACTGCCGCTTACCATCGTTTTTATGGTAGCGGTATCTTTCGCTGGTCTCATGCGTTTGTTTTTGCTCTGGGCCAACGCTAAGCTATCCTCTGGCACTGGGGCCGACATCAGCATTAGCGTCTACCGTCGGACCTTGTACCAGCCTTATTCTGTTCATTGCAACCGCAACAGTAGTGAAGTAATTAATGCTATCACGAGCAAAACAGATGTGGTCGTCATGGTCATCAGTACCATTATTAGTGCTTCAAGTTCGACCGTTATGCTAATCGGAATATTGATAGCATTATTTTCGATTGACCCATTTGTTGCATTATCAGCTATTGGAGGATTTGGTTTCATTTATGTTTTCATCAGCCGTCTGACCCGGGGTCGACTTGCGATGAATAGTCAGGTTAGTGCACGCGAGACTACTCAGGTCATAAAGTCGCTACAAGAAGGATTAGGCGGGATTCGTGATGTGTTGATTGATGGGAGTCAATCTACTTACTGCCAAATTTACCGCAATGCAGATCTGCCTTTGCGCCGCCTAAAAGCAGAAAATGAAGTTATAAGTATGTCCCCTCGTTTTATTGTGGAAGCGTTGGGGATGGTGTTGATAGCTGCGCTTGCTTATTCGCTTGCCCGACAAGAGGAGGGTTTTGTCCAAGTCGTTCCCATTCTCGGGGCCTTGGCGCTGGGGGCGCAGCGTCTGCTGCCCGTATTACAACAATTATATGCGGGGTGGGCATTCTTAAGAAGTGCTAACGACGCGTTGCATGATGCATTAGAACTAATGGAGCAACCCTTGCCAGATTATGTGGGTCAGCCAGTTATGCAACCGCTTCCTTTTAATGATCACATTAGTCTCAATCAACTTGGCTTTCGCTATAGTTCGCAAGAGCCTTATGTACTTAAACAGCTCAACCTCACTATTGCTAAAGGTAGCCGTGTTGGGTTTATTGGCGTCACTGGTAGCGGCAAAAGCACCCTGCTTGATATAATTATGGGACTACTCCAACCCACCAATGGATTGCTGCAGATAGATAACCAAACTGTAACACTTAGTAATAATCGCGCTTGGCAAGCCCATATTGCCCATGTGCCACAAGCTATATTTCTGGCGGACAGTACAATTGAAGAAAATATCGCCTTTGGCGTGGCCCAAGATCAGATTGATTATCAGCGTGTGCGGCAAGCGGCACAACAAGCGCAAATAGCTGAAAGTATTGAAAGCTGGCCTAAAAAATATCAAACTTTTGTTGGTGAACGTGGTATCCGACTTTCTGGCGGCCAGCGTCAGCGGATTGGTATTGCTCGTGCCCTTTATAAGCGGGCTGATGTGATAATTTTTGACGAAGCCACTAGCGCGTTAGATAATGAAACTGAACACGCCGTCATGCAATCGATCGAAGGTCTCAGCAGTGACCTTACTGTGCTAATCATCGCTCATCGACTAACCACGCTAAAAAATTGCACACAGATTGTGGAGTTGGGTAAGGGTGGCATTAAGCGAGTTGGTAGTTATCAGGACATCGCAAAATAATCGTTACGAATTCATTATGAAACCAATAATAAATAATCCAATCATCCTAGTTACTGGTGCCGATGGCTTCATCGGTTCGCATCTCACAGAAGCGTTAGTGCGTCAAGGATATAAAGTACGCGCCTTTGTTATGTATAACTCTTTTAATTCTTGGGGTTGGCTAGATCATTGTAGCGCCGACGTTAAAGGTAACTTTGAGGTTTTCTCTGGTGACATTCGCGATCCGCATGGGGTGAAAGAAGCCATGAAGGGTTGCGATGCAGTGTTGCATTTAGCTGCCCTTATTGCTATTCCATATTCTTATCATTCACCTGATACTTACGTGGACACCAACATCAAAGGTACGCTAAATGTGTTGCAAGCAGCGCGTGAATTAGGGGTTAAGCGGGTGATTCATACCTCGACCAGTGAGGTTTATGGCACTGCGAAGTTCGTGCCGATTACCGAAGAACATCCTTTGCAAGGCCAGTCACCATACTCGGCCACCAAGATTGCGGCCGATCAGTTGGCCTATTCATTTTATTCATCTTTTGATTTACCTGTGGTGATTGCTAGACCCTTTAATACTTATGGACCACGCCAATCCGCCCGAGCTGTGATTCCTACCATCATTACCCAGATTGCAAGTGGCAAGCGGCAGATTAAATTGGGTTCGGTTTCACCTACGCGGGATTTCAATTATGTACAAGACACCGTAGCCGGTTTCATCGCCGCGCTTAATTCTGAACAGGGTTTGGGTGAAGTTGTTAATTTTGGGAGTAACTTCGAAATATCGGTAGGTGACACTGCCCAACTTATTGCCGAAGCGATGAATGTTGAGATTGAGATTATAACTGACGAAGTACGCTTACGGCCTAAAAATTCTGAGGTGGACCGTTTGTGGGCGGATAACGCAAAAGCCAAACAACTGTTTGGCTGGCACCCAAGTTATGGTGGACGCGAGGGCTTTAAGCGCGGCTTGACTGAAACGGCCGAGTGGTTTGCCCAGCAAGATAATCTGCGTGGCTATAAGGCAGATATTTACAATATATGAGTAATAAAATCCATCTTGCTGACGAAATTGTCACCGCCATTCGCTCCGTGGTTGGGGCGGGTCCTGTAGGACTGCACGAACCCAGCTTTAACGGTAACGAAGAGCTGTATCTTAAAGAGTGTCTAGATTCCACCTTTGTTTCGTCGGTAGGTAAGTTCGTTGATCGCTTTGAGGTCGATTTGGTCAACTTTACAGGCGCTAAACATGTGGTGGCGGTGGTCAATGGAACCGCAGCATTGCACATCGCCTTAAAACTTGCAGGTGTGCAAGCAGGTGACGAAGTGTTGGTTCCGGCACTTACTTTTATTGCCACGCCCAATGCCGTCACTTATTGCAATGCTACGCCGCATTTTGTGGATAGTGAAGTATCAACACTGGGTGTGGATGCAGCTAAACTGCGTGACTATCTGATGAGCCATACCGAGCAGCGCGTTGGTCAGTGCGTCAATCGTGCCACGGGTCAGGTGATACGTGCACTGGTGCCGATGCATACCTTTGGTCATCCTGTGGACGTGGATGGCTTGCTAGCCATTGCGCACGATTTTAACATTGCGCTGGTGGAAGACGCTGCCGAATCCTTAGGTAGTTACTATCATGGTCAACACACGGGTGCTTTTGGTCTGCTGGGCACGCTCAGTTTCAACGGCAACAAAACCATTACTACTGGTGGTGGTGGCGCCATACTGACAAATGACGCCACACTGGCACGCCATGCCAAGCACCTAACTACCACAGCCAAGTTGCCGCACGCATGGGAATACCGTCACGATGAAATTGGCTATAACTACCGCTTGCCCAATCTGAACGCCGCCTTGGGCTGCGCTCAGTTAGAACAATTGCCGACCATGCTAGCGGCTAAAAAAGCACTGTTTGCGCGTTATCAAAGAGCTTTTGCACAAGTAAAGGGCGTCAAGTTGATGATTGAACCAGAGCAATGCCAAAGTAATTATTGGCTACAAACACTGTTGCTTGACGTCGACCATGCAGACCAGCGCGATGCCGTATTAAAAGTCACTAATGATGCTGGTTTAATGACGCGTCCTGCTTGGATAGTAATGCACGAGCTGGCGCCGTTTAAAGCCTGCCCACGAATGGATCTGACTATGGCCCAGTTGCTAACGCAGCGTTTGCTTAATATTCCTAGCAGTTCAGGCTTAGTGTCGCTTACCACATGACTAAACCCAGTTTGATTCTGATCGGTGCTGGTGGCCATGCTCGCTCATGCATTGATGTGATTGAGCAACAAGGTTTTTTTCAGATTTCTGGTTTGATCGGTATGGCAGAGCAACGGCATACCCAGTGCTTGGGTTATACCGTGATTGGTACGGATAGTGATTTACCTGAGTTTACGAAAATATATCAATACGCCTTAATCAGCATCGGGCAAATACAGACTGCAGAACACCGCATGCGTCTTTATCACCAAGCCACAAAACTCGGATTTCAATTGCCAGTCATCATTGCACCTACTGCCCATGTTTCACAACATGCCACTCTTGGTGCGGGCACCATTGTTATGCATGGAGCTATTATTAATGCCGGCGTTAGGGTGGGTAGAAACTGCATTATCAACAGTCGGGCATTGCTTGAGCACGATTCAAACATCGAAGACCACTGTCACATTTCTACCGGTGCCATTCTCAACGGAGATGTTACCGTTGGCGATGGGAGTTTTATTGGTAGCGGCAGTGTTATTAAACAAGGTGTTGCGATTGGGGAAAGCTGCCTGATAGGCATGGGGCTCACGGTTCGACATAACTTAAGCGACCACGCATATTTTACAGGCTACAATAAAGCATGATCAACCGAACCCTCATCATCGCCGAAGCAGGCGTTAACCATAATGGTGACATTCACTTAGCCAAGCGGTTGATTGATGCTGCAGCAGTAGCAGGTGCCGATTTAGTCAAGTTTCAGACTTTCAATGCTGATCGTCAAGTGACACGCAATGCCAAAAAAGCGGATTACCAAACAAAGAGTACTGACAATAAAGAATCTCAACACGAAATGCTGCGTCGGTTGGAACTTACCGAGGCGATGCACCATGAGCTTATTACTCATTGTAAAACGCGTAACATCGGCTTTTTATCCACCGGTTTTGATATTGAAAGTGTCGATTTGTTGGTAAGCCTTGGTCAGGAGTGCTTCAAGATACCATCTGGCGAAATAACTAACTTACCGTATTTGCGCCATATCGGCCAACTTGGCAAAACTGTTATTCTCTCCACCGGCATGTCAACCTTGGGTGATATTGAAGCAGCTATTGATGTTTTAGAACAAGCTGGCACGGCCCGTACCATGCTTACGGTGTTGCACTGCACCACCGAATATCCCACCCCTATGGTTGAAGTCAACCTACGTGCCATGCATAGCATTTATAAAGCCTTTGGCGTAGCGGTCGGCTATTCTGACCATACCCAAGGCATAGAGGTCGCTATTGCCGCTGTAGCAATGGGTGCGACGGTGATTGAAAAACACTTTACGCTAGATCGTAATCTACCTGGTCCTGACCACCAAGCCAGTCTTGAGCCAGCAGAACTTACCGCTATGGTAACCGCCATTCGTAATATTGAAGTGGCATTAGGCGATGGAATAAAAAGACTTACCCCTAGTGAAGCTAGAAATAGACCAGTTGCCCGTAAGTCATTAGTTGCCAGCCAAGCGATTAAGGCGGGTGAGGTATTCACCATTGAAAACATGACCACCAAAAGACCTGGAACGGGTATTTCACCCATGCTATGGGATGAAGTGTTGGGGAAGACTGCGCAGCGAGATTTCTTGGCAGACGAGTTAATCGAGTTATGAGAAAAATCTGCATTGTCACCGGTACCCGTGCTGAATATGGCTTGCTGCGTTGGGTTATGCAGGGTATTAAGGACGACCCAGAACTTACCCTACAAATTATTGCCACTGGCATGCACCTGTCGCCAGAATTTGGCCTTACGTACAAAGCAATTGAGCAGGATGGTTTTAAGATTGACCGTAAGGTAGAAATGCTGACTAGCTCTGATACGTCAGTTGGTATCGCTAAATCTATGGGTTTAGGCATGGTTGGTTTTGCAGATGCTTTACACCAGCTACAGCCAGATTTGATTGTGGTACTGGGAGACCGGTTTGAGATATTCGCCGCTGTTTCTGCCGCGTTAGTAGCCCGCATTCCCGTGGCGCACTTACATGGTGGTGAGACGACAGAAGGCGCTTTTGATGAAGCATTTCGGCATTCTATTACCAAAATGTCGCATTTGCATTTTGTGGCGGCTGAGCCTTATCGGCAACGCGTAATTCAGCTAGGTGAGCAACCTGATAGTGTGTTTTTGGTCGGTGGTCTCGGTATTGATAATATAAAGCGTTTGCAACTGCTCGATAGGGCCGCATTAGAGGCCTCGCTTGATTTTAAACTAGGTCCCAAAAATCTTTTGATCACTTTTCATCCAGTAACGTTAGAAACAGATACGGCGGCAAGTCAAGTGGAAGAGTTGCTGGCCGCCTTAGCCGAGTTAAAAGATACGCAACTTATCTTTACCTTACCTAATGCTGATACGGATGGACGTGCGCTGATTAAAAGGGTACAGGAGTTTGTAGGGCAACACCACAATGCACGTGCCTATGGTTCGTTAGGTCAATTACGTTATCTCTCGTGTATTGCCCAAGTCGATGGCGTGGTAGGGAATTCGTCTAGCGGTTTGGCAGAAGTGCCTAGCTTTAAGAAAGGCACAATCAATATCGGTGATCGTCAACGCGGTCGCCTGCAAGCCGAAAGCATTATTAACTGTGAACCAAGGCACGACAGTATTGCTGCCGCTGTTGAAAAACTTTATTCTACTCGCTTTCAAGCGAGTTTGTGTCAAGCTACTAATCCTTATGGTGAGGGCGGTGCGAGTGAAAAAGTAGTCAGTACGCTTAAATGTTATTCTATCGCTAATATTGTTAAGAAAACTTTTTATAATTTACCCATTAATAGAAGTAGCGGAAACAATTAAATGATTTCATCTGAACAAATTTGGCACCAAGCAATATTACCCGTTAATGCCACAATTGATCAGGTTATCAGAAATTTGGATAAAATCGCAATCAAGATTGTTTTGGTGGCTAACGAAGCAGGCGTGTTGGAAGGCACCATCTCCGACGGTGATATACGGCGTGGCTTACTCAAGGGACTGGGTATGAATAGCTCTATTGCAAGCATTATTCATCGTAATGCGTTGGTCGTCCCACCTGAGTTGGGGCGCGAGTTGGTGATGCAATTGATGGTCGCCAACAAGATTCAGCAGATTCCTGTGGTGGATGAGCAGCAGCATGTTGTTGGTTTGCACCTGTGGGATGAAGTTGCCACGTCGTCTGCCCGGTCAAACCTGATGGTGATTATGGCGGGTGGCATGGGCACAAGGTTGCACCCACACACCGAAAACTGTCCAAAACCGTTGTTATCAGTAGCAGGAAAACCGATACTGGAACATATTATTGAACGTGCCAAACAGGATGGCTTCAACCAATTTGTGCTCGCTATTCATTACCTAGGCCACATGATTGAAGAGTATTTTGGTAATGGTGAGCGTTTAGGTGTGCAAATTAATTATTTGCGTGAAGAGTCGCCCTTGGGTACGGCTGGTGCACTTGGCTTGCTCAACCCGTTTCCCGATGCTCCATTTGTAGTGACCAATGGTGATGTGATTACCGATATTCGCTATGGCGAACTGCTCGATTTTCATACCAAACACGCCGCCGCTGCTACTATGGCTGTGCGCATACATGAATGGCAGCATCCCTTTGGCGTGGTGCAGACTCGAGGCGTTGAAATAGTCGGTTTTGAAGAAAAGCCTATCGCCCGTAGCCATATCAATGCGGGTGTTTATGCGCTGGACCCAGAAGCTTTAAATGTTTTAACTGCCGATGCACACTGCGATATGCCAACCTTGTTTGAGCGCTTGCAGGCCAAGGCGCAGCGTACGGTTGCGTACCCGATGCATGAGCCATGGCTTGATGTGGGTAGGCCGGATGATTTGCTTGCGGCTAACAAAATTTAAAATTTATTGGAGTTCTCTAAATGAAAGTGAATGCTACTGTAGATAGTTTGTGTTGGTGTACAAATTGCCTAACTATGTCTACTCGCCCCCGTATTACTTTTGATGCAAGGGGTTGGTGTAATGCCTGCGTTTGGACCGAAAAGAAAAAAACATTAGATTGGGATGCAAGGCAAGTTGAACTGGAAAACTTGCTAGATAAGCATCGTCGTAATGATGGAGAGTTTGATTGCATGGTGCCCTGTAGCGGTGGCAAGGATGGGTCGTATGTTGCCTACAACCTTAAGCATAAATATAACATGAACCCACTTTGTGTGACCATAACACCTGCTTTAACACTCCCTTTGGGGGATCAAAATTTGCGCGCTTTTGTTGAGAGTGGTTATAACCATATCTCTATTAATCCTGACCATGAAGCTATGCGACTATTGAATAAATCAGGTTTTATTGAAATGGGATTTCCATACTATGGTTGGTTGATTTCTATACATACCGCTATCATTCGCACAGCAACTGCATTTGGCATTGATTTAATTTTTTATGGAGAAGATGGGGAGGTTGAGTATGGAGGTTCTACTGAAACCTCAAAAAACCCAATCTATGATGTTCATTATCAAAAAAAAGTTTATCTCGAAGGGGGGTATGAAAAGGTGTTGGCTACTTCAGGCCTAAGTGCAAACCAGCTTAATTTCTTCCGTTTTCCGAGTGATTCAGAGCTCAATAAACATGCATTACAACTCACCCATTGGTCATATTTTGAAAACTGGGATCCGTACAGAAATTATTTGATTGCCAAAGAGTATTGCGGCCTTAAAGAAGCTGAAGATTCAAATGCTGGGACGTTTACGAACTTCTCACAGAATGATCAGGCACTTTATGCTTTGCATACCTATTTGATGTATTTAAAGTTTGGCTTTGGCAGGGCTAATCAGGATGCCTGCATTGAGGTGCGCCGTGGCGCTATGGATCGCAAGCAAGCAGTTAATTTGGTTCGTCTTTATGATGGTCATTTTCCTGAAGAATTTATGCAACTGTACCTAGATTATTATCAAATGACGCAAGCTGAGTTTGATGAAGTGCTTGATCGTTACGCCAATCAAGATCTGTTTGAAAAAATAGATGGATATTGGCGGCCAAAGTTTGTGGCGGCATGAAGAAATCCAATATCACGGTGATTGATTACGGCATGGGTAATTTATGGTCTGTGTTGAGTGCATTGCGTTATTTGGGATGTGATCCTGCGATTAGCAGTCATCCAGATGAAATTGTCAGCGCAGACTCACTTTTACTACCAGGCGTTGGTTCGTTTCGTAAAGCGAGGCATGCACTCCAGCAACAAGGGCTAGATCAGGCTATTGTTGAAGCTGTACAAATAAAAGGCAGTAAAATTCTAGGCATTTGTTTAGGTATGCAATTGATGGGTATCAGTAGCTCGGAGGATGGTGATGCGGTTGGCTTAGGCCTAATACCGAGCACTGTCGATAAATTAACGCCCCAAAAAATCAGCACCAATAAAATTCCGCATATTGGTTTTGATCAGGTGCATAGTCAGCTGGGTGCATGCCTGTTTAAAGGTTTACAATCAGACGCTGAATTTTATTTCGTACACTCGTATCGCATGTTACCGGCGGGATTAAGTGGTAAGTCTGCTATCTGTAACTACGGTGAGAAATTTCTCGCCGCTTATGAGCAAGATAATATATTTGCCACACAGTTTCATCCTGAAAAAAGCCAGACCAATGGATTAATACTGTTGAAAAACTTTTTGGCGCAATAGTCTTTATGCTAAAAAAACGACTGATATTTACGCTGCTGTATAACGATGGAAATTTTATGCTGAGTCGAAACTTTCGTTTACAGAAAGTAGGCAGTTTGGAATGGTTGCAGTCGAATTATAATTTTTCGCATATTTCATATTCAATTGATGAGTTAATTGTGCTTGATGTGACGCGTGGCGAAAGAAAACCTGACGAATTTTGTGCAGTTTTAAAGCAACTTACTGAAGGTTGCTTTGTGCCTATTGCAGCGGGAGGAGGAGTTCGTACTATTGAAGCTGCACGCAACTTGCTCCGCTCTGGCGCAGACAAGGTGGTTGTTAATTCTTCGCTTTATGAAGACAATGGTTTTATTGGACAGTTAGCCAGCGAGTTTGGTCAGCAATGTGTGGTGGCATCGATAGATTTTCAAGCTGTGCCAGATGGTAGCTATCAAGTCTGGTCGGAATGTGGCGTTCAATGTCTTGATGGTACAGCCGAAAAATGGGTAGAGCAAGTGTTGCAAGAAAACGTCGGTGAACTCTATCTCAATTCAATGGATCGAGATGGCACAGGTCAAGGCTATGATTTTGGATTACTGGATTTATTGCCAGGCAACATATCCAAACCAATTATATTGGCAGGTGGTGTCGGGAATGCTACCCATCTTGCTGCAGGTCTTGCCGATCCGCGTGTGGATGCCGTTGCAACAGCGCATTTATTTAATTTTGTTGGAGATGGTTTAAAGCAGGCGCGCCAAGCACTTATTTCTAGTGGAGTGGAGCTACCCTTATGGGATATTGAGTTATTAGAACAACACTTAGGCGCTGAACAGGTTGGTAACTAACTTGATTAATCGCATCCTGATTGTCGGTCTTGGAAGTATTGGCAAGCGCCATTTACGGTTGGCAAGAGAGCTTCTACCTAACGCCGATATACGTGTGTTGCGACATCAGGGCACGAATGAAGAGCATGAATACTCAAATGGCTGTTTTTCTAGCATTGAAGAAGCTGTTGTCTTTGCACCCCAGATAGCTGTTATTAGTAGTCCTGCAACGTTTCATATTACTACTGCGCAGGAGTTGGCAGAGGTTGGCGTACATCTTCTTATAGAAAAACCTTTGTCAGCATCGCTGAGAGGTGTTACGAAATTGCTTGATACCTGCCAGAAGCAGGGCTCGGTTTTGTTAATTGGTTACAATCTTCGTTTTTTGCCGTCACTTCAACGCTTCCGTGACCTGCTGGGAGTTGGCATTATTGGTAAAGTTTTTTCGATACGCTGTGAGAGTGGTCAGTATTTACCCTCTTGGCGACCAGATAGTAATTATCGGCAAGGTGTATCAGCAAGGCGTGAGTTAGGTGGCGGTGTTTTGTTGGAACTCAGTCATGAGCTTGATTACTTGCGTTGGATATTCGGTGAAGTTGACTGGGTGAAAGCTACGTTTAGTAGACAAAGTAACTTAGAAATTGATGTTGAAGATACCGCACACCTAACATTAGGTTTTGCACCGGTATTAGATGGGCGTCAGCTAATAGGTACAGTTAATCTGGACTTTATTCGCCACGACACAACAAGGATTTGTACCGCCATTGGTGAAAAAGGCAGTTTGCGCTGGAATGGTTTAACGAGTGAGGTCGCTCTGTATGAAGCAGGTGCAAAAGAGTGGCGAGAATTATCCCACCACCCACACCAGCGTGACGATAGTTATCTTGCAGAGTGGCAAAATTTTATAGAGTGTGTGGCAGAACACAAAACACCGATGATTACGGGTGAGGATGGTTTAAAAGTGTTACAAATTGTTGAGGCAGCACGGCGCTCAGGAACAGATAATGGTCAGATGATTGAAGTAGAGAAAATGCAAGTAAAGCAGGTTAGCCGATGAAAGCAGTTGCTTTTATCTTCGCCCGTGGAGGATCTAAGGGTTTGCCTGGAAAAAATATCCGCCCATTAGGAGGAAAGCCATTAATCGCGTGGGCTATTGAGCAGGCACTTAGCGTTAAGCGGGTTGAGCGTGTCATTGTTTCTACAGACTCGGAGGAGATTGCGACAGTGGCGCGTGACTTTGGCGCAGAGGTACCATTTATACGGCCGGCAGAGCTGGCGCGTGATGATAGTCCCGAATGGTTGGCTTGGCGGCATGCGCTCAATTACCTGCGTGAAACCACAGGTGCATTGCCAGAGGTGATGGTGTCAGTACCCACCACAGCGCCGTTACGTTTGACGGTAGATATTGAAAAATGTCTTGATGAGTACGTAAAAGGTGATGCCGATATGGTGATTACCGTCACTGAGGCGCATCGTAGCCCGTATTTTAATATGGTTAAAACTAAAGCAGACGGTACAGTGGGACTGGTTAACCTGCCTCAGTCAGCCATAGCCCGTCGCCAAGATGCACCGGTAGTTTACGATATGGCAACCGTCTGCTATGTCGCCAACTCTGAGTTTGTGATGACCCATAATGCGATCTTTGAAGGCAAGGTAAAGGCCGTACATGTGCCAACTGAGCGGGCGATTGATATTGATACTTTGCTAGACTTTCAAATTGCTGAAAGTCTTTTAAATATAAGGGAGCACAAGCTGTGACTACCATAAAAGAATTGAGTAATCTAACAGGTCGGCGTGCACTGATTACCGGTGCAACTGGGGGGTTAGGTAAAGTGTTGGCTGATACTTTGGCCGAGCTTGGTGCTGATTTGATTTTGGTTGACCGTCCGGGTTCAGATTTTGACGGTCTGAGAGAAAGTCTAATCGAACGCTGGGGTGTTAAAGTAGAGTGCCAGGCCTGCGATTTGGAACAGCAAGTGCAACGTACAGAATTGATGGCTAATTTGAAAAGTAATGGCAAGGGGCTCAATATTCTGATCAATAACGCAGCCTTTGTTGGTACCTCAGGTTTAGAAGGTTGGGCTGTACCCTTTGAACAGCAAACTGTCGAAACTTGGCGTCGTGCGTTGGAAGTTAACCTCACCGCCATATTTGATCTTTGTCAGGGTTTAACGCCATTACTTAAGGTTTCGGAAGGTGCCAACATCATTAACATTGCCTCAATTTACGGACAGTATGGCCCTGACTGGGGCTTGTACGATGGCACGAGCATGGGCAGTCCTGCTGCTTATAGCACTTCAAAGGGCGGGCTTATTCAGTTCACTCGGTGGTTGGCAACCACAATCGCGCCGCAGATTCGTGTGAATGCAATATCTCCGGGTGGGGTGTTCAGGAGTCAGGCCGATGTTTTTGTAACCCGTTATGAAGCAAAAACCCCCTTAGGTCGCATGGCAACGGAAGATGATTTCCGCGGAATAATTGCATATTTAGCGAGTGATTTGGCTGGGTATGTGACTGGACAGAATTTAGCAGTGGATGGCGGGTGGGGCTGTTGGTAAGGACTGCCGTTTAATATTATTAACTATGGGTTAAAAGCTATGATTGTTCAAAGAAAAAGAAAGACTTGTTTATCATGCGGTACGGACTTGCCATGTGATATTGTCGATATAGGGGAGCAATACCCGAGTGCAATTTTTCTTTCAGATAAAGATTCAACCCCACCAGATTTGCATGCGTCCAGTTTGAATGTTACTCGGTGTTCAGATAGTTCATGTTCTTTGATTCAACTGTCATATGAGTACAATTTGCAGTATGTATTCGACCATTATCCATATGAGAGCGGTAGTACAGCCACAATGAAACAGATTTTACAGGAAGTTGTGGATGATGCATTAAGAGTTGTAGAGTTAAAATCCGATGATGTAGTTTTGGACATTGGTGGTAATGATGGGACTATGCTTGGACTGATTCCATGCCCTGTTCAAGCTCGTGTAAATATTGATGCAGCTGCAGGAGTGAAACAGACTTTGATTTCACAGGATTATCAATACGTACATGCCCAATTTCGGTCTAAGACGTTTAAAGATTTGGGCTTGCCAAACCCAAAATTGATAACGAGTATTGCAATGTTTTATCATTTAAATAACCCATTGGATTTTTGTAGGGGCATTGTAGAAATAATGGACTCAGATTCAGTTTGGGTGTTACAAATGACCTATGTTGGAACTATGTTAGAGGATAATATTTTTGATAATATTGTCCATGAGCATGTTGCTTACTATTCCTTATTTTCAGTTGAAGCATTGTTGGCTAAAGTTGGGCTATCAATTGCTGAAGCAAGAATTGTTAAAAGTTATGGAGGTAGTTTGCGTTTATTTATTGTTAAAGACCCCGCAAAATTTCCTAAGGAGCATTGGAGGAAGGATTATTATTCTGTACAAAAATACGAAAGTGATCATTTAACTAATAGTTTCGACGCGTTGTATGCCTTCAATAGTAGGGTTCAACTTTTACGTAATAATTTGAGAGAACTTATAGGCCATGTATCTAAAGAATATGGGCCTATCTGGGGGTTTGGAGCTAGCACAAAAGGCAATATGATATTGCAATTTATTGGTGTTGATTCTAGTCAGATGCCATGCATTTTAGATAATAGCGAAAAAAAAATTGGAACTAAAACAGCGGGTTCCTTGATTCCGATTGTTGACGAAGTAACTAACCTAAGCAAGCTTCCGAAATATCTATTAGTTTTACCTTATTATTACACTGATGCATTCGTGAAAATAATTCAAAAAAAAATACCCGTTGGGAAAGTGGTTCATCTAATAATTCCATTACCTTACCCGCGGTTTATAACTATTGCTGGAAATAGAAATGAAAGTTAATAAGAAATTAGGTAACATCGAAGTGCTTTCGAGCTCCTGTAATATTTCTACCGTTAAGGATGGCCGTGGCGCAATTCTTACATGGGTGCCAGATCACCCTATCGTTGAATTTAATATGCTCTATTTCCTCTCAAATAAAATAAGAGGTAATCATTATCACCCTGAGTTTGTTGAATATTTTTTAATTGTTTCTGGGTCTGTAGTTATGGTAACGAATGATCCTGAAACAGATGAAGAAATTAATATGCAAGCAAGCGCTGGAATATGCTTTAGGACTCCGCCAAATACGCCACATGCTGTTCATGCAATTACGGATTCAGTTTGTGTTTCAATGTTAACAAAGCCTTGGGATAGCTGCGATCGTCCAATTGTTTATGATGATTTGATTGGTTTCGATAAGGATTACACAGACTTTATGAAAGCCAATGATAAGGATTATGATCCTAGTAAAAACACAGGAAAATCGTAATGAAGATTGCTGTTATTGGTGCGGATGGGTTTGTTGGTAGTGCTATCGCTCAGGCAATTGAATTTGATAATAGGTATAAGTTAATAAGTGTTGTAAGAGATGATGACATGAGAAGTAAATTGAAACTAGCGGATGTAGTTATTCATGCTGCAAATCCCGCTAGAAGATTTATGGCAGAGTCTGACCCTCAACGTGATTTTATTGAAACAGCAGATAAAACCTCTCATATATTAAGCCTTGCGAAGAATAAGAAATTTATATTGATTTCTACCCTTTCTTGTAAAACTCAATTGAATACAAGTTATGGTAGGAATAGGCGCTTTTGTGAGTTGTTAGCATTGGCACAAGGGGCTGTTGTCATTCGCCTAGGGCCAATGTTCGGGGGGGCGAGGAAACAAGATGTACTTCACGATTTATTAGTTGGCAGGCGAGTTTACGTTTCATCGGAGACAAGGTATGCATATGTAAATGTGGAATGGGTTGGTGCAAAAGTTCTCGAATTTCTGGAGGTCCAACCTGATATTTATGAAGTTGGTGCTAAAAACGCAGTTTCTCTAGCAGAGTTGCGAGATGTTTTTGGGTCAAGCAGTATTTTTACTGGAATTGACGATACGCAAATTCCAGCAATGGAAGGTGGCGGCGGACCAGATGCTATGCTTGTTGTAGAGTATGCAAGAAATGAACTTATTAGTGTAAGTGATTGGAGGTGAGCTCGCGTTCGATTATATTTGGTGCTTTTACTCCAGGAACAAATAGATCCATATTATCTGGGGCAGATGTTAAAGCGATGAAGCCTGACTATATGTTGGTTTTACCATGGCACTTTAGGGATAGCATCCTCCAGCGTGAGGCTGAGTATTTGGCTTCGGGAGGAAAGTTTATTTTCCCTATGCCAGAAATTGAAATAGTGTGATTGTGGTGGGTGCAAAAAAAACAATTGTTGTTGGATATGCTGGTCAAGATGGCTCATTATTGGTCGACTCTCTTCAAAACAGAGGGGATCAGATTGTTGGGGTTGGCCGTGAAAGCTGTGTTTCTCCTGCTCATTTTTCGGCTAATGTTACAAAAGACATTACCAATGTCCAAGAAGTCTATGAGGTAATGCGGCTATTTCAGCCAGATGAAATTTACTATTTAGCCGCATTAAATGTCTCTTCAGAAGCAAGTGTAACGCAGGTGTCTTTGTGTAAGCAGTTTGCGTCTGCTCAAGCGATACATGTGACAGGGTTAGTAAATTGTTTGTCGGCAATTGTTGGTGAGTCACCTGCCACGCGGCTTTTCTATGCGTCTTCATCTTTAGTTTTTAGTGGTGAAAATGGTGAATGGCAAGATGAAACGACTCCTTTAACGCCTTCCGAGTTTTATGGCATAACCAAAGCCCAGGGTATGTGGTTGTGTCGTGAATTTAGAAAAAAACATAAGGTGTTTGCTACGACTGGTATTTTATATAACCATGAATCTCACTTGCGAAGACCTAATTTTCTTTCAGCAAAGATTATTAAGGCAGCGATTCGGATTTCAAAGGGATCTAATGAAAAGCTAGAGGTTGGTTATTTATCAGGGCGTGTTGATTGGGGTTATGCGAAAGATTATGTTCTCGCCTTTCAGGAAATATTGGCAACAGAAACTCCAGATGATTTTATCGTAGCAACAGGGGAGGGACATACGGTAAAAGAGTTTATTGATATAGTCTTTAATTACTTTAATCTAAATCCAGATAAGCATGTTGTGGAAAATAAAAACATTTTGACCAGAAAGCCGCCTGTTAAAATTGGTGATGCTAGTAAACTGCGCACTTTAACTGGATGGAAGCCATCATTAAGTTTTTCTGATTTTGTTATTCAACTTGTCAAAGATCATCAGGCAGCAGCACTTTCAAAATGATTAATAACTTTTATAAACAAACTCTACTACCTCGCTTATGCTTTGTTCCTTACTTTGTAACCAGAATTATTCTTTCGGTTAGTTCAGTATGGTACTGGTTGGCTGGTGCACGCCGTAGATGTGAGGCAGAGGCAGGTTCCCACCTTTGTATTGAAGCCGGTGTGAGAGGCTGGGAATCCATCGAATTTAAAGAACTTTATCAATCTGCCTGCGAATACTTGCCACCTGAAAATGTTCATCGTTTGATAGTACAACCAGATCAAAATTATCTGAGGCAAATTGCTGATTTTGTGAAGTCTGCGCCAATAACACATTATCTTTATGATCCACGGACTGACAATTCGGATGGGGTGCTATGGCGTGCTTTATGGCAAAGCTTTAGGGTGGCTATACTGCTAAATAAGCACGGGGTTGTGCCTATCGTATTATTAACAGACCTTGCAGTTAGATCTTGGCGCACACAGGCTGCGGTTGTATCCGCACGGAAAGGTTTGGTTGTTTGCTTTATGGCGCCAAGGTGTATTGGTGCCATTTTTCCTCATCGCCGTTTGCTTGGCCCAAGTCTTATGCCATTTTCAGTGCAGACGCTACAGATGCTTAACGGACTCATTGAAAAACGGCCAAAACACATAACCCCAAAAGCCCTTTTTACTGGCTCCTTATATGAACCGAGAAGCAGTAAGTTGGAGCTTATTCGTGTAGGCCTTGCAGATTTGGGTTTTATATTTGACATTCAAGGTCGTTCATTGGGGTCTGCGCGGGTATCTGATCGAGAGTATTGGTCTAGGTTATGTTATGCAGATATCATCGTGACAACAAGCGATCAAACGCTGGAAGATTGCAATGATTGGAAACATATACCTCATCTTATTTATCGCTATCTAGAAGTCCTTGCGAGCGGTTCTTTGCTTATTGCGCAGGATGTGCCGAGTGTCTGTCGCTATTTTACCCCAGGCATTCATTTTGTTGCATTTGACTCTCCTCAAAAGGCTGTTGAAGTTATTTCTCATTATTTAGTAAATGAATCAGAAAGACTATTAATTGCTAGGCAAGGAAAAGAACGTGCGGATGCTTTAATTACAGCTAGGTCTTTCTGGGTGCCAATTGAATCAGTGCTAGGTGAAGATTCCATTCTTTAACAGTAACATCATTGGGTCTGTTTAATTTTTCGCAATGGCAAGGTGATGTTGCTTAAATAAAGTTAAAATTAAGGCGGTAATGAACGACAATATAGAAGAGTTTTATCATAATAAAAGTTCATTTCAATTAAAAATGGCAGAGCACGAGTGAGTAATCGTTACGCAGTTATTCTTTGTGGGGTAGGAGCTAGGCTTCTGCCGTTGTCGCGAACACTGAGCCACCATTAGCAATGATGGGGTTGAATAGACTTTGAAGATAACCAATCGATTTATATCCCGCAAATGTACCTATATCGCTTAGCAAGAAACGGCAGTAAGCCTTTAAGTATTATAAAGATAGAATTTGACAAAGCTGTGGATGAGGCTGATGTTGTGTGGATTAAGTGCAAATATAGAAGGAGCATAGTTAATGAGTAAAGTAGCGTTAATAACTGGTGTGACAGGGCAGGATGGAGCTTATTTGGCAGAGCTTCTGTTGGGGAAAGGCTATATTGTCCATGGTGTTAAACGCCGTGCATCGTCATTCAATACGGCACGTATTGATCATCTATACTGCGACCCTCATGAAGATGATGTGCGTTTTTTTTTGCATCACGGGGATCTAACTGACTCAAGTAATCTGATTAGAATCATTCAGCAGGTACAGCCAGATGAGATTTATAATTTAGCCGCACAAAGTCATGTTGCTGTGTCGTTCGAACAGCCGGAATATACCGCCAACACCGATGCATTGGGTCCATTGCGAGTATTGGAGGCCATTCGAATCCTGAATCTGGAAAAGAAAACACGCTTCTATCAGGCGTCCACATCTGAATTGTATGGTCTAGTACAGGAAACTCCACAAAAAGAAACCACACCGTTTTATCCGCGTTCGCCTTATGCCGTTGCTAAACTATATGCATACTGGATTACGGTCAATTATCGCGAAGCCTATGGCATGTATGCTTGTAATGGTATTCTGTTTAATCATGAATCACCTGTTCGTGGTGAAAACTTTGTAACAAGAAAAATTACCCGTGCGTTAGCACGTATTAAGCTAGGATTACAAAAGCAGCTTTATCTAGGAAACCTAGACTCCAAAAGGGATTGGGGGCATGCACGTGACTACGTTGAAGTGCAGTGGCTAATGTTGCAACAGGATAAGCCAGAGGATTTTGTAATTGCTACTGGCGTACAATACAGCGTGCGAGAATTTGTTGACGTCGCAGCTAATGAGTTGGGTATTAATGTACGCTGGGAAGGTGAGGGTGTAAATGAAAAGGGTTACGATGCTGATGGCAATTGCATCGTGTCTGTAGACCCCCGTTACTTCCGTCCAACTGAAGTAGAAACATTGCTTGGTGACGCATCTAAGGCTAAAGAAAAACTCGGTTGGCATCCCAAAATAACATTTGATGAGCTAGTAAAAGAAATGGTACGAGAAGATCTTAAAGATGCTGAGCGCGATGAATTGGTCAAATGTCACGGTTATAATGCAAATGCTTACCATGAGTGATCGCGTGTAATGATGGAAAAAACCAATTTTGTTGAGAATAAAAGTTTTTTCCAATTGAAAATGGAAAGCCTGTTGCCGCCATATTGTCCGATAAGAATCACAAGCGGTGTTGATCGTTATGGATTTTCAAATATTCTTGCGCAACGACTAAAAATGCGAAGAGTGCCACGATCATTTGCTAATTGGATGCATGGTTGGGTTTGGAGCAATGAACTCACGTCTGAAAATCTTATGTGCAAGGGTCTGGAAGATATTTCTATAATCGTAAGGAATGAAGTTGAGCAACAAGCATTAATATCTGAAGGATTTCATAATGTTAGTGTAGGGGGGCTCCCGTTTGTTTATTTGCCGCAGCAGCATGCATATCGTGATGATAATGTGCTTCTTGCTTTTCCTCCTCATTCTACAGATGGGGCGGTGAGCAATTTTAATGCTATAAATTATTTTGACTATCTCGCATCTCTAAAAGCTGATTTCGAGGATGTCTATGTGAGTATTTATTGGTGTGATTTACATAGGCCCATTCATAAAGAAGCGTTGGCTCGGGGTTTAAAAGTAATACAAGGAGCCAACCCTTCTGATGCTAATGGATTGGTTCGAATGAGGAGTCTTTTAGATGGCTTTAAGTATGTGACCTCAAATAATATGGGAAGTCATATGCTTTATGCACTTTATTCAGGCTGCAATTTTTCATTCTCTGGTCCTATGTTTGGATTAAATGAATTGGACATTATGGACATGAGAAGTTCTTCGATAAGTTACTCTGAAAAATATATACAAGAAACCATAAAGGTATATAGTGAAACTTATCTTAGGGAGAATTTTTCTCGATTCTTTATGCAGCATCCTAGCATGGGCGTACAAGACGTTGAGTTTGCAGTCGATGCTTTGGGTGAAAAATTTATTTTGCAACCACAAGAGATAAAGGATGCCTTGGGTTGGAGTATTATTGGGCAGATAAATGGTTATACCCAAGGCGCCGCAAGGCGAGTTATTCGTTCTTTGCGGTGAAAGTCCTGAAGTCCGTCAATCTTTCATTTCACCAGTCTTAGTGTGACGGGCTTAACTACATTTGATGGGAATTATTTGGTGGTTTCGTGTAACGTTGTCACCAAATTACTAACTATTGATGCGCTTTAATTATTCTTGAGAATTGAGAATTGAGAATTGAGAATTGAGAAAGGATTCATATAAATGTCATCAAGTAAGGTTGCTATGAACCATATTCGGATTGCGATTGTCTTACCAAGTCTTTGTGGTGGCGGTGCGGAACGATTACACCTTAACCTCGCCAGAGAATGGCACGCCAAGGGTTTTCAGGTTGAATTTGTTCTGATGCGTCGTAGCGGCGAGTTGTTAGAAATCCTACCTACAGATATTGGTGTTGTTGACTTGGGCGTTGACCGTATCCGTCAGGTCGTTTTGCCTTTGACGCGGTACTTGCGCCAAACTCGACCAGATATTATTATTGTTGCCATGTGGCCGTTAACATCGATAGCGGTTTTGTCGTGGTGGTTGGCAGGTAAGTCGGGGCGACTTTATCTTAGCGACCACAATCAGTTAAGCATCTCGTGTACACAGGAACTGAAAACGCCAATCTGGTTGCTTGGTCAAATTATGAGTGCCACGTATCCTGCCGCAAACGGTATCATAGCGGTATCACAGGGCGTTAAAGAGGATATGTGCCAGTTGGCTGGGCTTTCTACAAAATTAGTGCGTGTTATCTACAACCCTACGGCAACTGGAGTGTCGCCGCGTCGTGAACCCGATGTCATCAAGCAGCAACTTTGGGGCAGCGGTTTCGCTTACCATATCCTTTCGGTCGGAACACTAAAGGATCAAAAGGATCATGCCACGCTTATACGGGCATTTGCTTTATTGCCAACATCGCTACATGCTAAGTTAACTATTCTTGGCGAAGGGGGTTTACGCTCTGAATTAGAAGCCTTAGTTGTGCAGTTGGGCTTGCAGGACCGCGTTGCAATGCCAGGCTTTGCTGTGGATCCAGTTTCGTGGTTTCGCAGTGCAGACTTATTTGTGCTGTCTTCCCGGTGGGAGGGGTTTGGCAATGTGATTGTCGAAGCGCTTGAGTGTGGAGTGCCCGTGGTCAGCACTGATTGCCCAAGTGGGCCTGCCGAGATTCTTGAATATGGGCGGTATGGCAAGTTGGTTCCCAGTCAAGATCCCAGTGCGCTGTCCGCTGCGATGATGCAAAGTCTTTTGGAGAGGCATGACCGTGCTGCACTTATAGGTCGTGCAAAAGATTTTTCTGTGCCCAAAATTTCAGATGAGTACCTTGCCTACATCTTTCCTGAGGGATTTTGAGATGAGTTTAGCGATAGCCTGTCCAATCTGTGGTGGCCGACCAATGGGGTCAGCTTTTCCCTATACAACCAATTTCAACAACACACGCTTTGCTTACTTGAAGTGCGGTCAATGTAAAAGTGTCTTTGTTGACCCAGTGCCAGACGCTGAAACATTTGCCCTAATGTATACCAAATCGACCTATCATGATCAGTTCTATGACGGCAGTGAGGAGGTGCATTACAGCGAATCTGCGCAGTTACTTAGCAAACACTTAAAACCAGGCTCTTTGGTATTGGATTATGGTTGCGGCGTTGGTGGTTTTTTAAAAGCTTGTGTGTCTAATGGCCTAGTCCCATTTGGTGTGGAGTTTGATATTGAGGCAGCTAAATTTGCAGCACAAAATGGTCGTTGCGAGGCCATGTCGGTAGAAGCCTTTAGTAAGCTCGTTCCTCCCCCCTGCTTTGATGCGATCCACATGGGTGATGTTTTAGAGCATGTACCCAACCCTGCAGGTACACTTACCGAGCTTCTTGATTTATTGAAGCCGGGTGGACTCCTGTTTGTAGAGGGTCCATTAGAGGTAAACCCGAGTCCGGTGTTTTGGGCTGCACGAATCTTTGGTGCGGTAAAACGATTAATCAGACCTACATTTATGTCCAGTCACACGCCAACTCATCTCTTTCGCACAGACGCTAAGGCGCAAAAAGGATTTTTTACCCGCGTCGATTCAAATTTGTCATTGGGTTTTTGGCAGGTCTATGAGACAGGTTGGCCTTACGCCAGTGGTGGCCTGATCAAACGAAGCATTGCTGCGCTTGCAGTTTTGATGGGCGGGCGGAAATTTGCTCGCACTACTTTCGGGAATCGGTTCAAAGCAATTCTGACCAAGACCTAATAAATGATGAGTGCACAAAGCCTGCGGGTTGCTTCTGTTCTATATTTAAGCTATGACGGGATACTAGTAGCCCCCTTGGGGCATCCATATATTGATGGATCAAGAGCTATTGCAATTTATCGGTTGTTATCTATCGCCCCATTACTGAAGCTAGACGAGTTGGAGTTTTAGGGGGCTATTCTTTGTTTTTTTCTGTTTTTTTAATTTCGAATATCATTTTTAAAAGCCTAGAAATAAGTTGTTTTCATGTCTAGATTTTTATTCTCGAAGAATTAAAATAATATATTTTACCCTTATACTTGTGCTTATTGGCACACTGGCTACCTGCTTTTGTTTCAAATATCCGATAGTGGAAAGCGGTGGTTGATTCAATGCCGATGCAACTCTAGTTATTTCGTCAGGGAGTTGACAACTGACTCAAATGAGTAAGTCTTAAATTTTTGGTTGGCAAACGTGAAGATTTTTTTATAGCGCAAAGTATTTAAAAATGATTGTAAAAACATTTACTCAATTAAAAAAGAACTTGAAAGTTAATTTGTCTGGATTTAAGAAAATTCGCCTAGCGCTTTTGGGGGATACTTCAACCCAACTTTTAAATCAAGCGCTCCGCGGGTTGGGTGTGGACTACGGTTTCGATTTAACGGTTTGGGAAGCCGATTTTAATCAAATTGAGCGTCAGGTATTTGATTACAGTTCAGATTTGTACGAATTTAAGCCCGAGGTTGTCATTGTGTTCCTGTCATCACACAAATTGCTAGGTAAGTACAATAAGCAAACTCAGGAGCAACGCGTTAGTTTCGCAGATCGTCAATTGGAACTAATTACACATATTTATGACAATATCACCGGCAACCTCGCGGTACCGGTGATATTCTACAATCTTCCTGAGATCGACGACTCAATTTTCGGGAGTTATTCGAATCAGGTGGGGGCCTCTTTTCCATTTCAGGTTCGAAAACTGAATTATGAGCTGATGCTTTTTACGTTGAGAATGCCTACGTTTTATCTATGTGACCTTTCCGCCATCCAGAATCGTGTAGGGAGAGGTGTGATGTTCAGTCCGTCAATTTACGTCAATACTGAGATGGTTCTTACTATCGACGTTCTTCCCGAAGTGGCCGCTAGGTCACTGGATCTTGTGGTTGCTATGCAAGGCAGAGTTAGGAAGTGCCTGATTTTGGATTTAGACAACACTCTGTGGGGCGGCGTCATCGGGGATGATGGCATAGAGAATATTCAACTCGGCGTCTTGGGAATAGGAAAGGCCTTTACTGAGTTTCAGTACTGGATTAAGAAACTGAAGGATCGCGGTATCATTCTTGCCGTATGTAGTAAGAATACGGAATCTGTCGCCAAGGAGCCTTTCGAGAAGCATCCTGACATGGTCTTGCGCTTGGATGATATTGCAGTCTTCGTGGCCAATTGGGAAAACAAGGTTGATAATATCCGATTGATACAGCAGTCTTTAAATATTGGCTTTGATTCAATGGTTTTCTTGGATGATAATCCAGTCGAAAGAAGCATAGTCAGGGAGAATGTCACTGGGATCACAGTTCCAGAACTACCAGAAGACCCGGCAGATTATCTTGAGTATTTGTATTCACTTAACTTATTCGAAACCTTGTCTTATTCGAACGAAGACGTGATGCGTACTCAGTTGTATCAGGTTGAGACTCAGCGCAGGGAGGTTAAGGAAAAATTCGCTAACGAGGATGATTTTCTGGAGAGTCTGAACATGGTCTCAACGGTAGAACCTTTTACCAAGTTCAATACGCCGCGGGTAGCTCAACTTTCACAGCGATCTAACCAGTTCAACTTGAGGACGATTCGGCACACTGAAGCAGATATCGAGAGTATCGTTACCGGTTCGGATCAGTTTGGATTTGCCTTTGCCTTAGAGGATAAGTTTGGGGACAATGGGATGATTTGTACCGTGATCCTTGAAAGAGAAAACGAGGATTTCTTATTCATAAATACATGGTTCATGAGTTGCAGGGTACTTAAGCGAGGAATGGAAAACTTTGTTATCAATACCCTAGTGGAGTTCGCAAACGAGATGGGGTGCGTGTGCCTTATCGGTGAATATATACCAACGGTTAAGAATGAAATGGTCAAAGATCATTATCTGGATCTAGGGTTTTTGTATGTAGAGGGGCGCTGGCAGTTGGATGTATCAGGGTATCAGAAAAAGAAAACATTTATTAACAGAAAAGCGGTCTTACGACCCGGAAATTGAGGATTTACACATGGACAAAGCGGAAATTTTGCAGCAGATAAACGGAATATTCATCGACGTGCTAGACGATGATGGGGTTATTATTAGCGAGGCTACCACAGCCAGTGATGTTGATGGTTGGGATTCTTTGACGCATATTCAGCTCGTGGTCGCCGTGGAGAAGCATTTTAAATGTCGCTTTACTTCTAAGGAGATTCAGAATTGGAATAATGTAGGTGAGATGATTGCCAGTATCGTGGGTAAGTAGTAATGATATTCCAGAAGGGTGATACGTTCACCCGTAGTTTTGTGGTAACGAAGGCTTTGTTTGAGGGTTTCATTGGGCTGTTCGGCGATAAGAATCCTTTGCATGTGGATGACGCCTTTGCCACCGCGAAAGGATTTCGCGGCAAAGTGATGCACGGGAATATCCTAGGCGGTTTCCTTTCGTATTTTATTGGGGAATGTTTGCCTACCAAGGACATAATCATCCATTCCCAAGAAATTCAATACAAACGTGCCGTATACCTAAATGATGTCTTGGCTTTCGAAGCGAAAGTGGTAGAGGTATACGAGTCTGTGGAAGCGGTCGAGTTTAAATTTATCTTCAGGAACATGGAGGATAAGATTGTATCAAAGGGGATGATTCAGATAGGGCTTCTTACATGAAAATATTAATTACAGGTGGAGCATCAGGGCTGGGCGAGGCAATCACGCGAACCTGTGCGGCTGAAGTGGACAATCAAGTTTATTTTACCTATCACCGTGCTGCAGAAAACGCTACCCACTTGCAGATGGAGTACCCGAATTCACGAGCTATCGCTTGCAATTTTAAAAGTGGCTCTAGTGTTGAGAACTTAAAGAACCAGATCAGCATGATGGATATTGATGTTCTCATTAATAATGCTTACACGGGCGCTTGTATCAAGACCTATTTTCACAAAACTGAACAGGACGAGTTCGTTGATGAGTTCACGAACAACGTACTTCCTACCGTGCAAATTACGCAAGCAGCCATACAATGTTTCCGCCGCAAGAAGCAAGGGAAAATAATTACTATTCTTACGTCATTCCTTATCAATGTCCCACCTATTGGTGCGGGCCTCTATGTTGCGAACAAAGCATATTTAGCCGAGTTGTCAAGGGTTTGGGCAAATGAGAATTCGAAATTCAATATCATCTCAAATACTGTGTCACCAGCCTTCATGCAGACACCAGCAACTGCCGCAGTTGATGAGCGGGTTGTCGAACAGATGCGGAATGGGCATCCCCTCAAGCAATTACTTACAACCGCTGAGGTTGCCGAGGCGGTTGCTTTCCTGTGTGCAGCATCACAACAAATTAACGGCATTGACATCCCCATCAATGCCGCAGCAAACATGAGGTAGAGTGAAGCAATGATATTCAACTCTATCGTTTTCGCTGTTTTTTTTACATCGTTCTTTCTGTTCTATTGGTTGGCATGCTCGAAGAGCCTTAAACTACAGAACTTGTTGTTACTTGTTGGTAGTTATGTGTTCTACGCATGGGGTGATTGGCGGTTCCTCCCGCTACTAATCGGCAATTCATTGCTTTACTACTTGTTGGGGATAGCCGTTCATCGCTCGCAGAAAGAAAAAACCAAGTTTTGGCTTTTTCTATTGGGGTTGGGGATTGGGTTGGGTGGATTGATTTTCTTTAAGTACACAACCTTCCTCCTGCAATCTGTTGCCGATGTTATCTCTACCGTTGGGTTCACTCTAAATGCTGGGACTTCGCATTTTATCTTGCCATTGGGTATCAGCTTTTTTACGTTTCGCAACTTGAGCTACCTCATCGATGTCTACAAGGGAAAGGTGGAGCCGACGAAGGATTGGATAGTATTCTTTTCCTATGTAGCTTTCTTCCCGAGCCTGGTCGCGGGCCCTATTGATAAGTCCAGGACATTGATACCCCAAATCGAGAATAAACGAGTCTTCGACTATGGCCAAGCTTCGGATGGCATGCGTCAGATTCTATGGGGGCTATTTAAAAAGGTCGTCATCGCTGATAATTGTGCCACTTTTACGGATGAGATTTTCAATGGTTATCACGACTTACCGGCCAGTTCCCTGTTGCTGGGCGCTTTTTTTTATACCATTCAGATTTACGCGGACTTTTCCGGTTATTCGGATATGGCGATTGGTTTTGCACGCCTACTGGGTTTTAACATAACCAAAAATTTTAATTATCCCTTGTTCTCTCAGAATATCGCCGAATTCTGGAGAAACTGGCATATGTCACTTACTTCGTGGGCTACCGAGTATGTGTTTACACCCCTGAATATCGCATTCAGAGGGATGGGTAAGTTGGGTATGATTTTGGCTGTAATCATTAATTTCACAGTAATCGGGATTTGGCACGGGGACAATTGGACCTTTGTCCTCTTCGGGTTCCTGCATGGTTGTTTTTTTATTCCCTTGATTTTACGGGGTACCATTATTAAGAAAAGTGAAATCGACAAGAACCGATTGTTACCTACCGCCCGAGAAGCCATGAATATTGTTCTGACTTTCTCCCAGGTGATGTTTGCTTTTATTATATTTCGCTCTACCTCAGTCGGTGATGCTTTGGAATATTTCCAGTTGATGGCGAACCCAAGCTTGATTTCAATTCCTGTGATTAGTCTGAAGAAACGTGCGGCAGTTACCTTGCTTTTTGTATTCTTGATGCTTCTTATGGAATGGTTGAATCGCGACAAACATTATGCTGTTGCAGAGATTGGCCTGAGGTGGTCAAAACCAATGCGATGGTTATGTTATTACGGTAGTATTTTTTTTATATTCTTCTTAGCTGCCCCGGGGCAGAATTTTATCTATGTCCAATTCTGATCAGAGCGGGAAGGTGCGACCGAGGATGAAACGATTTCTATACGAAGTGGCTACCTTCTTTCTGCTTCTGATAATGGGCGCGTACATAATTGATGCATTTCTTACTGAGAACCTTAAAAAATACCCTATTGGGGATTCTGGTATATGGAATGAGATATTTGCAGGAAGGGTCAACTCAGAAGTCGTAGTGTATGGGGCCTCTCGGGCGTGGGTGCATTTCGATCCGCGCATCATGGAGGAGAGTCTTGGAATGACTGTTTATAACCTAGGTGTGGATGGCCATAACTTTTGGCTTGAATACCTGCGGCATTCAATGCTTCTGAAACACAATACTAAGCCCAAAGTAATTGTGATGGAAATAAGTCAAAACACTTTAGCTAAGAGAAAAGATCTTTACGGTTTAGATCAATTCCTCCCTTATATGCTGAATCAGCCGCAGGTTGAAGCTGCCATCTCTTCGTATGAAGGATACAGATACCTTGATTTTCACATTCCTTTGTTCCGTTACTACGGAAAGGCAGAAGCTTTGGTGCGAGCGCTGATACAGTTTCTGAATCCGTCCCACTACTCGCCAAACCGAGTAAAAGGCTATCAGGGAAAGAACTCAGCTTGGAGTGGTGATTGGGAACGTGTAAAGCGAGACCTGCAACCATCGAAGGCTGTAAATGATCTAGAGAGCATCAGACTTTTTGACTCCTTTTTGGAAGAGTGTAGAACCCTTGGGATAAAGGTTGTGTTTGTTAGTTCGCCGGAGTTCATTGAGGCACAACAATACGTGACTAATCGCGAGGAAATATTTTCTATTTTTGAGGCAATGAGTGCAAAATATAATATCCCTTACCTTGACTATTCCAAGAATTTTATTTCATACAAGACTGAATACTTCTACAACGCGGGGCATTTGAATAAAGGTGGTGCAGAGTTGTTCACGAAAAAACTGGTAGTGGACCTGAAGCCGTTGTTAGCCAATTGATAAGGATGCTGACTTTTTATTCACACTCAAATCCATTTTTTGGATAAAACCATAAGTTAGCATGGGATATATGGCTAAGGATATTCTTTATATTTCTTACGACGGCATGTTAGAGCCCTTGGGTCAGTCTCAAGTGTTAGCATATCTCAAACACTTGGCGGTGGATCGGTGTATTCATATTATTAGCTTTGAGAAGCCAGAAGACTGGGCGAATGTCACTGAGCGTGACCGCATTACTCAGGATATTGCTGCTACCAGTATCGTTTGGCACCCGCTACGCTATCACAAGCAGCCCTCGGCTGTGGCAACGGCGTGGGACATTGTCTGTGGTATCACACTAGGGTTATGGTTAGTGTTGCGTCATCGTTTGTGCATTGTTCATGCACGCAGTTATGTGCCCTCGGTTATGGCGCTTGCGCTCAAACGGCTTACTGGTGTTAAGTACATTTTTGATATGCGTGGCTTTTGGGCAGATGAACGGGTGGATGGTGGATTGTGGCCACGTAGTGGCCAAATGTTTCGCGTTGCCAAGGGTTTTGAGCGGCACTTTCTGCTGGCTGCCGACCATGTGGTGTCGCTCACGCACGCGGGGGTCGACGAGATACAGCGTTTTGATTACTTGCAGGGCCGTATGCCAGCTATCTCGGTGATTCCAACCTGTGCGGATTTAACGTGTTTTAAGCCGTTGCCGCGTGTCTCAATTTGTAGCGAGTTTGTGCTGGGTTATGTGGGCGCTGTCGGCCTTTATTATTTGTTTGATGAGGTAGTTGCCTGTTTTGCACAGTTGCTAAGCATACAACCTAACGCACGTTTTTTGATCGTGAACCGTGGCCAGCATGCTTACATACTTGAGCGGTTGGCTGCGGGTGGGGTGCCCGATTCAAGTGTTGAGCTAACCTCAGCCACTCATGCTGAAGTGCCGCAGCAAATGTCGCGTATGGATGCAGGGATTTTTTTTATTAAACCGGTTTTTTCAAAGCAGGCATCTGCCCCCACTAAGTTGGCGGAATTTCTGGGTTGCGGTATACCTTGTTTAGGTAATGCAGGTGTCGGGGATATGGCCGAAGTACTTGAAGGTGAACAAGTCGGTGTGGCAATTAGGTCATTTGACGCCGTTTCGAGGTCTGTAGCATTACAACAACTTCTTCAGTTGGTAGCTAACTCTGACACGTCTGCGCGATGTGTGACTGCTGCGCAAAAGTATTTTTCCTTGGACGAAGGCGTTCGGTCTTATGATAAAATTTATCGTGAATTGTCATAAATTTAACATATCTTTAATTAATAGAGACTCTTCATATACAGATTTGTATAGACATCTACTTGTTCAATGTGTGCTACGTTAAAGAGAGAAAGCCATTACAGTATGCGGTTTTTTAAAACCGCGCCATAGTATTCGCCGCAAGCCAGATTATCTATAAGGGCATGTGATTTAAGAAATACCTGAGAATTGTAGGTCTAAAGGTTTGTGTAGGACATTGAAAAATGGTTTCATTTTTAATGAAAGTCCAGCGTATGTGTGCCAGTTAAGAATGCTTTATTAAAGAGATTTGAATGCAGAAAAAAAGAAAAATTCTAGTTGTTTGTCCCTTCCCTCAGGGTGTTGCGGCTGGCCAGCGGTTAAAATATGAGCAATATTTTGACCATTGGCGAGAAAATGGCTTTGAAATTACGGTAACTTCGTTTATGGACATGTCTATGTGGGAAGTTGTTTATACACCAGGAAATTATGGCTTTAAAATATTGGGTACGTTACGAGGTTATGTTAAACGATTTCGGGGTATTTTGGTTGCCGGACAGGCGGACATAGTCTATGTGCATATGTGGGTGACGCCCTTCGGCACTTCTTTTTTTGAGAGGTTATTGCGCTTATTTTCGAAGAGACTGATATTTGATCTTGAGGATAATGTTCTGATGGGTCAGAAAAATGATTTCAATCCTATGATGAGATTTATAAAAAGCACAGAAAAAACTAAATTCTTGATAAGCTCAGCTGATCACGTCATTACAAGTTCCTCATTCTTGAATGACACTTGCTTAGACATTAACAAGAAAAAGGCATGCACCTACATCTCTTCATCGGTGGATACGGATCGTTTTCTTCCTGTTAATTCTTATTCGAATAAGCGAAAAGTGACGATTGGATGGACAGGAACTTTTAGTTCTAAAGTTTATTTAGATCTGTTGCGTGATGTTTTTCTTAAACTTAAAAAACGTTGCGATTTTAAACTTCTGGTTATCGGTAATTTTCAATACGAATTCCCCGGAATTGATCTTGAGGTTATCCAATGGTCAAGTACTAACGAAGTTAAAGATCTCCAGAAGGTTGATATTGGTATTTATCCATTGCCACAAAATGACTGGGTGTTGGGTAAGAGTGGTTTGAAAGCTATTCAGTACATGGCATTTGGGTTGCCAACAGTGGCAACAGATGTGGGTACAACGCCGAGAATTATTCAACAACACGAGAATGGCTGGTTAGTTAAAACAGAAATGGAATGGATTGAAGCCTTGGAAACGCTCATCAAAAACTCTGAACTACGCCGTAAGTTAGGCGAAGCTGCAAGAAAGACTGTTTTAGAGAATTATTCTAAGTACGCCATAAAACCAACTTATTTATCAATTTTGAACAAATCGTTAGAGAACAATTAATGAAGAAAAGAATTTACATTGCAGGGTGTGGTGGAATGCTGGGTGAGGCTTTCTATAAATTATTCAGTGATAGCTATGAGTTAAAATGTACGGATATTGACGTGAATGAGGCATGGCTTTCTCATTTGGATTTTCGTGATTACGGGGCCTACCAGAAGGATGTATCTGAGTTTAAACCGGATTACTTATTCCACTTGGGGGCATATACAGATCTTGAATATTGTGAACTTCATCAAGATGATACCTATGCCACCAACACGCTGGCCGTAGAAAATGCCGTATACATTAGCAATAAATTGGATATTCCTATGCTCTACATTAGTACTGCAGGAATTTTTGATGGTGCTAAAGATACTTATGATGACTGGGATCAACCAAATCCGATGTGTCATTATGCTCGGAGCAAATTTGCGGGAGAGGTTTTTGTTGAAAAAAATGTTCATCATCATTTGATTTGTCGTGCTGGCTGGATGATGGGTGGAGGACCTAAAAAGGATAAAAAATTCGTTCAAAAAATTATGCAGCAACTGAAGGATGGCAAGAAGGAATTGTTTGTTGTAAATGATAAGTTAGGTACGCCAACCTATACACACGATTTCGCTCGCACTGTAAAACTACTGCTCGAAAAAGAGTATTGGGGTTTATATAACATGGTTTGTACAGGAATGACAGGGCGCTTCGAAGTAGCGCAGGAGTTAGTTAATATTCTTGGTCTAGCAAGCGAAATAAAAGTAACTCAAGTGGATTCAGGTTACTGGAAAGATGTCTATTTTGCCGCCCGGCCCCCCTCCGAGCGTTTGATTACAAAGAAACTTGACTTACGGAATGTAAATGTAATGCGTGATTGGCGAGTTTGTTTGAAAGAATATGTTGAAAATTATTATCAAGGATATTTGGATGTTATTAAATAATGATCTAGACAGGAGTTTGTGGGTTGCATAGGGTTGGGATAGGTTATCTATAGATTAATTCGCATTATAAGAATGATTTGTTTGAATTTTAAGAGAATAGTATGTGTGGTGTCGCGGGCTTTTTAACTACTATCCCCAGTATGCCGAGCAATGCTGGTGCTATAGTCACTAATATGGCCAATGCTATCAGGCATCGTGGCCCTAACGATTCTGGCGTTTGGGTGGATAGTGATGCAGGTATGGCTCTAGCGCATCGGCGATTGTCTATTGTTGATTTGTCGCAGGCTGGTCATCAGCCGATGACTTCTGTCAATGGTCGGTATGTAATCGCATTTAATGGTGAAATTTACAACCACTTAGAGATTCGGCGTGAGTTAGATAAACTGAGGTGCGATGTTTCGCTCGCAATGACGGGGAAGGATGTGTTTTGGAGAGGACATTCTGATACAGAGACTTTGCTGGCAGGATTTGAAGTTTGGGGAATTGAAAGAACGCTTAAGAAAACTGTAGGTATGTTTGCCATTGCTTTGTGGGACCGTGAAGAGAAAGTGCTGACGCTGGCACGCGACCGCATGGGCGAGAAGCCACTGTACTATGGGTTCCAAAATAAGATATTTTTATTTGGTTCGGAACTAAAATCCCTTAAAGCGCATCCGAGTTTTTTGAGTGAAATAGATCGTGATGTACTGTGTTTGTATTTACGCCATTGCTATATTCCTGCGCCGTTTTCTATTTACAAAGGTATTCAGAAGTTATTGCCAGGCACTTATATTCAAGTGCGATTAGGTGCTGATAGTAGTTCTGAAACACTGACCCCCAAAGCCTATTGGAGTATGGCTGATGTTGTCGCGAAAGGGCTAGCAAACTCTTTTGAAGGAAGTGACGTTGATGCCATTAGGGCCTTGGATAGCCAATTAAAAAAATCTGTTGGCTTGCAGATGATGGCCGATGTGCCGCTCGGTGCTTTTTTGTCGGGAGGGATAGATTCATCTACGGTGGTGGCATTGATGCAAGCGCAGTCAACTCGGCCGGTTAAAACATTTTCAATAGGCTTTGATGAAGAGGGCTACAGTGAAGCGGAATATGCAAAAGCTGTGGCTCAGCATTTAGGTACAGACCATACGGAACTTTATGTGTCTTCCGCCGAGGCAATGGGCGTGATTCCATTGTTGAGTAAAATGTACGATGAGCCTTTTGCAGATTCATCGCAAATTCCTACTTTTTTTGTTTCGCAGATGGCAAAGGAACATGTAACCGTTTCTCTTTCAGGTGATGCTGGAGATGAATTGTTTTGCGGCTATAACCGCTATCTATTGTCAGATACCTGGAAAAAAATAGAACATGTGCCCTTTAGGGCTAGAAAGTTCTCGGGGCATTTAATTAAAAAGCTGCCCCCGGCCGTTTGGGATGGTATTTTTCAGCAAGCAGGAAAAGTTAAAAAATTCCCAAGCAATATGGGTGAAAAGTTAGGAAAATTGGCTAATTGTTTAGAAAAGGTGGATGGCGTTAATGAGCTTTACTATAGCTTGGTTTCAGAAATTGATTACCCTGAACAAATTGTGATAGGTGCAACTGAGCCTAAAACATGGTTAACCCAGAAAGGTATTAATTCATCTTTCAAAGATGCCAAGCAACACATGATGTTTATGGATTCAATGACTTATTTGCCCGATGATATTTTGGTTAAGGTAGATCGGGCAGCGATGGCAAATAGTCTAGAGACTCGCGTGCCATTTTTAGATCATCGCGTGGTGGAATTGGCATGGAACTTACCCATGACAATGAAAATTCGCGATGGGAAAACTAAGTGGATATTACGCCAAGTGCTTTATCAGTATGTTCCGCAACAATTGATTGAGCGACCTAAGGCGGGTTTTGGTATTCCTTTGGGTGACTGGTTATGCGGTCCGCTTAGAGAATGGGTGGAAAGTTTATTAGATGAGCAGCGCTTGCATAGGGACGGTTTCTTTAATGCCGATTTTGTTCGTGAGTTATGGCGTGCTCATTTAACGGGTAAGCGTAATCATCAATCATTGCTTTGGAGTATTTTGATGTTTCAACTTTGGTTGGAAGAGGCAAGCTGATATGTTTCCTTACTGGCTTTTATTTTTAGTGCCTGCTTATATGGCGTTATCACAGTTAAGACCAATTCCTCAGACAGGACTCAGAGTCCGGCGCGGCCGTTGGTCTAATGAGTGGCGTGGCATTTTTTTTATATTGGTATTAATGATAGGTCTTCGGCATGAAGTAGGTGGTGACTGGAATAATTACCTTGATATGTTGGCTACTTACATCGATCCCGACAAAAACACGAGGGAATTCAACTTTCAAGACCCTGCATTTGTCTTATTTAATTGGTTGGCAGCACAGACAGGGCTTGGACTCTATTTATTGAACCTGTTGAGTGCTATCTTTTTTTCTTGGGGTTTGGTGGTGTTTTGCCGAGCACAACCGCGGCCTTGGTTGGCCTTGGCGGTGGCCGTGCCCTATTTAATTACTGTGGTAGCAATGGGTTACACACGTCAATCTACTGCCATTGGTATTGCCATGATTGGCATGGCAACCTTGGGGCGAGGTAGTCACTTACGTTTTTTGTTTTGGATTGTATTAGCAGCAATGTTCCACAAGTCTGCTCTCATAATGGCGCCGCTAGTATTAAGCTTACATACTAAGCACCGTATTTTTACACTACTATGGATTGGGTTAGCAGGGATTATATTATTTATATTATTTCTGCAGGACGGCATGAGTTTTTGGTTACATGGCTACTTTGAAGACGCAATGCAGTCGTCGGGGGCTTTGGTTAGGGTTTTGATGAGTGTAGCACCAGCCATATTGTTTTTAGTGTTTCGTAAACGATTTCAACTATCACCTAATCAATATGCTTTTTGGACATGGATGGCTTGGGGGGCTTTGCTATTGCTAGTGTTACTCAAGGTTCTGCCTTCAGGCACAGTGGTGGATAGGGTTGGATTGTTTTGGATACCGTTGCAATTATTTGTGTTGTCACGCTTGCCCAATGTACTGGGGCGACGCTATGGTGGAAATCTAGTATGGGTTTTGGCAGTGGTTGGTTATTCTGCAGTAATACATTATGTTTGGTTAGTACATTCCAATTATTCTATTGCTTGGTTACCATACCAGTTTTATCCATGGGTTCGGTTGTGGCAGTAACAGGTGTTTATAAAATAAGTGTTTATAGACTGTTAAAAAAACGCCATAAAATATTTATTGCAGTTGGTGGCGATTGGTTTGGTGGAATAAACAAAATCCATAATAATCTTAACACTCAGCTTGGCAGAGCTAGCATTTAGAAGATATTCTTTATGAATAATCGCTTGGAGCATTGTGGTGCTGATGTTAAAAGTAATTTTGAGGTTTTCGCTAGTGACATTCGCGATCCGGATGGGGTGAAAGAAGTCATGAAGGGCTGCGTTCGGTGCTGCATTTAGCTGCCTTTGTTGCAAGCAGCACGTGAATTGAGTGTTAAGCGGGTGATTCACACCTCGACGAGTGAGGTTTATGGCACTGCGAAGTTCGTGCCGATTACCGAAGGGCATCCATTGCAAGGGCAGTCACCATACTCGGCCAGGAAGATTGCCCCCGATCAGGATTTCCTAACGTGTTCTTCCAAGAGCTCTAAGTAATTGAGATTACTCAGGATGTCGCCGTTTATGACCATGGGATTTTCCGGAATATATCGCATTAGGCGCAACGACCCCATCGTGCTGAGTGGTTTGTCTTCAAGCGAACAGCCTATCTTGATACCCCATTACATAATCTTGAAAAAAGCAAGCCACCGTGCGCAAGTTCAACGGTTACTGGTTGGATATAGGACGTCCTGATGATTATGTGCAAGCTACCGAAGAATTTGAGCAAATGATACTGAGGTTTATGAATGAGTAAAATACTGGTTACAGGCGGAAGTGGGTTTATCGGTAGAGCGCTCACAGATAGGTTGAAAGCTATGGGCATAGATGTGGCGTCGATGGGTTCAGTAGATGGCGATATAGCTAGTCAGGAAACTTTGGCAAAATTCGAGAAGGAAAATATTGCGCATGTCTTCCACTTGGCGGGTAAGACTTTTGTACCAGATAGTTGGGACGACCCGCAATCATTTTGCCAGGTGAATGTATTGGGGACAGTTAATATTCTAGAGTTTTGTAGGAAAAAACGCATACCTATAACTTATGTAAGTGCGTATGTGTATGGTCATCCTGATAGATTGCCTATAAGTGAGAACGATACTGTCCAGCCGAGTAACCCCTATGCATTGAGTAAGCGGCTAGCCGAGGAGGTTTGCACATTTTACTCCTGCGTACATAATTTGTCGGTTACTATTATCCGACCGTTCAATGTTTACGGTATTGGTCAATCAGAAATTTTTTTGATACCTGAGATAATAAAACAGGTGTTGGCTGACGGAGAAAATATAATCGTAAAAGATTTGGTGCCAAAACGTGATTATGTTTATCTGGAAGATTTATTAATAGCATTGCTGGCAACGTTAGATAATCTAGGTGGGTCTAGTGTCTATAATATTGGTTCCGGTATTTCGTTAAGCGTGCAAGAGGTCATTGATATCATTCAGGGCGTTGCGGGGACAGATAAAAAAGTTATTTGTGACGGTGAGGAGCGCATCAATGAGCTCATGGATGTTGTTGCTGATATTTCAAAGGCTAAGAATGAGCTAGGCTGGCACCCTGAGTATTCATTTCAACTAGGAATAGAAAAAATTCTTCAGAACGATAAAAGAGGTCTTGATGAGTAATAGAAATATCCCAATTAATAAAGGTAATTATTCGATGGACACGGCTGAAAGGGAGGTTCTGTTTGAAGAAAATCGCGGCGATGGCTGGGAGCAGGACTATGCCGAGTACCGGCGCAATTGGTCAGAATATGCGAAACAACAGCAGGTATCAGACTATCCGCTATTGGTTGATATAGAGCTATCGTCGGTGTGTAATCTCAACTGCCCGATGTGCTACACCATCACCGATGACTTCAAAAAACAGGTCAATGTCACCCGCATGGACTGGGAGTTGTACAAGAAAATAATTGATGAGATTGGAGGTAAGGTGACAGCCATTC
>Ga0209494_1000066_pt1 | contig 47468 bp, 65 predicted proteins | sample EN1Hudseemescosm_FD_184628 | JGI IMG/M metagenome (GOLD analysis project Ga0209494, IMG submission 184628) | Methane-oxidizing microbial communities from mesocosms in the Hudson Canyon - EN1B Hudson Canyon (SPAdes) (version 2) | ecosystem: Environmental > Aquatic > Marine > Cold seeps | place... | reverse complement strand
GGATATATACGAGAATTATTAATAATCTCGGAATACAGTATAATAATGCACATGTTCTGGTAGAGTCAAATGATATTGGACATACTGTAGTTAACGAATTAAATTATGAATATGAATATGATAATTTAATATCAGAAAAAACTAATAATGAAAGATATGCCCTTGGGGTTCGTACAACAAAATCGACCAAGCGTATTGGGTGTTCTATATTATCAGATTTAATTTCAAATAATAAACTCATTATACAAGATGAAAATACTGTATTTGAGCTTGCCAACTTCATTGCAAAAGGATCTTCATATGAAGCAGAAAAGGGGACAACAGACGACATTGTTATGACTCTTGTTATGCTTGCGTGGTATACTACAATAGAAAATTTTGAATATTTGAGTTCTATAAATATAAATGATCTTTACAAGGAAAAGTATACAGAAGTAGATGATATTATAGCACCTATCATGACTACAGAAGAACCCGCCGGATACTATGAAGCTGGTGATTATTGGGTTAAACCTTAAATTAATATATTATAAATAATTATATGGCAGAGAAAAATAGTTTTTTCGGGTTTTCATTTAAAAAATCCAAGAAAAAGAAAAAAGAAAGTTTTGTAGCACCAATCAATGATGATGGAGCTCTAGATATAGGGGTGTCTGGGTTTTTTGCCGCGGCAGTTAACTCAAAATCTGATACAGCAGCAAGTGAAAATGAGCTGATTATCCAGTATAGAGATATAGCGATTGTCCCAGAAGTTGATCAAGCGATCGAAGATATTATCAACGAAGCTATTATCGCAGATGGTACTACTGGACAAACAGTATCTATAAGCATAACAGATTCGGATTATTCTGAGAAAATTTCAGAACTTATCAACGAAGAGTTCGAAGTAATATTAAAACTTCTTAATTTCAATGCTCAGGGTCATGAAATTTTTCGAAATTGGTATATAGATGGTAGAATTTATTATCACAAACTAATAGATATATCTTCTTCTAAGAAAGGACTCGTTGAACTTCGCCCTATTAACCCAACCGAAATAAAAAAGGTTCGTGAAATAGTTAAGGAACTTGATCCTCAGACTCGAGTTGAAGTTATAAAGGATATCATAGAATATTACGTTTATAATAATGGGCAAAATGAAATAAATATATCTCCTGATTCTATATGTTATGAAACATCTGGGGTGATTGATAGAAATAATGCGATGGTTCTATCTCATCTCCATAAAGCTATTAGACCAGCAAATCAGCTCAAAATGACGGAGAATGCACAGGTCATATATAGACTTGCGCGTGCTCCAGAGAGAAGAATATTTTATATTGATGTTGGTAATATGCCCAAAACTAAGGCAGAACAACATCTTAAAGACATCATGGATCGTTACCGTAATAAAATGGTATATGATGCTAAGACAGGAACGCTTACTAATTCCTCAGATGAAATGAATATGATGGAAGATTTTTGGCTTCCAAGAAGAGAGGGTGGTAAGGGTACAGAAATAACTACACTTCCGGGTGGATCTAATCTTGCTGATATTGATGATTTAATTTACTTTCAAAAGAAATTATTTAAATCTCTAAATGTTCCAGTTTCACGACTCGATTCAGAATCCACATATACATTTGGGTCTGGATCTGAAGTTACGAGAGATGAAGTTAAATTTTCTAAGTTTATATCAAAACTTAGAAATAAGTTTACTGGTATTTTTGACGATCTTCTTCGTACACAATTGATACTAAAGGGTGTTATTACTGAAGCCGAATGGGATAAATTAAAAGAGCACATTACCTATAGATTCCAGGAAGATAACTACTACGCAGAATTAAAAGACTCGGAGATCCTTAAGGAACGTATATCAACTCTAGAACTCCTTGAGCCTTATGTCGGAAAATACTACTCAAACGATTATGTGAGGAAAATAATTCTAAAACAAACCGATGAAGAAGTAAAAGATATAAATGATAAGATAAAGGAAGAAGAGAAGGATCCTATGTATCAGGAACCGGAAGAAGATGAAGATAACTATTAACCAATGGGAAATTAAAAAGTGGAATTAATTGATAAAATTAAAACAGATAATTTAGTTGCAGCGAAAACAACGTTCAAAGACATTATGTCAGATAAAGTTATAGATAAACTAGAGCAAATGAAAAAAGATATTGGTTCTAATTTATATAAAAATCGGGAAGAAAAATGAAACTCATAACAGAACTTCTAGATCATGATTTAAATATATTAACAGAGGGTAAGGGTAAAACCCTGCATATTGAGGGAGTGTTCCTTCAATCTTCTGTGAAAAATAGAAATGGTCGAATATATCCGAAAGAGATAATGTCTCGAGAAGTTCGACGTTTCGTTAATGAAGAAATTAAGAATAAAAGAAGTATTGGGGAATTAAATCATCCACCAAATCCAACACTTAATCCAGAGAGAGCTTCACATTTAATTACATCTCTTCAAGAGTCAGGCAACGATTATATAGGGAAAGCAAAAATCCTAGATACCCCAATGGGTAATATTGTTCGTGGGCTACTTGAGGGTGGAGTTAAACTCGGTGTATCTTCTCGGGGATTAGGATCACTAACCAAAAAAGGTGGTGCATCTGTAGTTGGGAGCGACTTCAAATTAAGTACAATTGATATTGTAGCCGATCCATCGGCACCTTCTGCGTTTGTTGAGGGAATAATGGAAAACGCAGAATGGGTTTATGATGATGTCCTTGGATATCAAAGTATTCGGAATTCTATTAGGGAAACACCTTCTAAGTATCTTGAAGAAAAGAAACTAGAGGTGTTTAGTAATTTTATAAATAAATTATAATTAAATTTTTTATAAATAATTATACATATTATATGTTTACATTAGGAGAAAACAATGGATCAAGCTAAAATTGATGACCTTGAGTTAGAAATAACTGAAGAAGAAGTCATCGAGGCAGCAGAGGAAATTGTGGAAGAACTTGTTTCTGAGGATGAGGAATTATCCGAAAAGAAAAAAGTAAAAGAAGAAGAAATCGAAATCAAAGCTGACGATGAAGACGAAGATGATGATGAGGACGATGATTCTGAAGTTGAAGAAAAAAAGAAACCTGTAAAAGAGGATAAAGTTGATATGTCTGCTGATGTAGATGCTCTTCTCGAGGGTGAAAATTTTTCTGACGATTTCAAACTTAAAGCTACCACAATCTTTGAAGCTGCAATTGGTGCTAAATTAGCATCAGAAAAAACTTTATTAGAAGAAAAATTTCAGACTAAATTGGATGAAGCTACTCAAGAAATTGAAGAAACTTTATCAGGTAAAGTTGATCAATACTTAAATTATGTAGTTGAAGAATGGGCGAAGGATAATGCTATTGCATTAGAACACGGCATTCGTTCTGAAATATCTGAACAATTCCTAAATGGTATGCGCGATTTATTCGTTGAGAATTTTATCGACATCCCAGAAGAAAAACTTTCTATTGTTGAAAGTCAATTTGACGAAATCGAAGAACTAACTACTGCATTGAATGATGTAGAAAAAGAAAAAGTTGCTCTTTTCGCTCAAGTTAACGAAGCAAAGAAAGATCGAATTCTTTTAAGTTTATCTGAAGACCTTGCGGTCACAGAAACAGAAAAATTTAAAGAACTTGCTGAAAACGTAGATTTTGAATCAAGTGAACTATATGAAAAGAAACTCATCATTATTAAGGAAAAATATTTCCCTAAAGATGAAAAGGTGTCTAATATTGAAGAAGCTATGCCTTCGACTTTAACACCCGACTTGAGTAATAATATGGCTGCCTATGCGGCGGCAATTTCAAAAAATAAATAATCCATAAGGAGAAACACAATGTTCCAAACAGAACAATTGAATGAAAAATGGCAGCCAGTTCTTGAGCATGCTGATCTTCCTGAGATCACAGATACTTACAAACGTGCAGTCACTACAGTCATTCTAGAAAACCAAGAAAAAGCGTTTCGCGAAGATCATAATCTTCAAGAAGCAGCACCAACTAACGCAACTGGTGCTAGTATTGCTAACTGGGACCCAGTCCTAATTTCTTTAGTAAGACGCGCAATGCCTTCATTGATTGCATATGATGTTGCTGGTGTACAACCAATGACTGGTCCTACTGGTCTTATCTTCGCTATGAAGTCCAGATATACAAATCAAAGTGGTGCAGAAGCGCTATTCAATGAGCCTGATACAGATTTTACAGGTGCTGGTACGCATACTGGATCAGATCCATCTGTATTAAATGATGCTACACCTGGTACACTTCCAACTGGTAGTGGTATGGCTACTGATACAGGTGAAGCTCTTGGTGATGCTCCTGGTAATCATTTTCCAGAAATGGCATTCTCAATTGAGTCTACTAGCGTAACTGCTAAAACTCGTGCATTGAAAGCTGAATACACTATGGAATTAGCACATGACCTAAAAGCTATTCACGGTCTTGATGCTGAATCAGAATTAGCTAACATCTTATCTCAAGAAATTCTTGGAGAGATTAACCGTGAAATGGTTCGTACAGTTTATGTAAATGCTGTACCTGGTGCGCAAGATGCTGCAACTGCTGGTGTTCTTGTTTCTGATGATTTAGATGGTCGTTGGTCTGTTGAGAAATACAAAGGCTTAATGTTCTGGATCGAAAAAGAAGCAAATAGAATTGCTATTGATACTCGTCGTGGTAAAGGTAATGTGCTTATTTGTTCTAGCAACGTAGCATCTGCATTAGCTATGGTCGGTAATCTTGATTTTGGTAGCGTTTCTGGTAATCTATCTGGTACAGTTGATCCAAGCGGTAACACTTTTGTTGGTACTTTAAACGGTACTATCAAAGTTTTCGTTGATCCGTATTCAACTGGATCTGATTACTTTGTAATTGGTTATAAAGGTGTATCTCAATATGATGCTGGTATGTTCTATTGCCCATACGTTCCATTACAAATGATGAAAGCTGTTGGAGAAAATACATTCCAACCTAAAATTGCATTCAAAACTCGTTACGGTATGGTGGATAATCCATTCGTTACAGCTGGTGCAAATAATAACGTCTACTATCGTAGAGTTAATGTTGGTAATATTATTACATAGAGTTATAGCTATCTAATCTTAGATACAATAATTTGAAATGGGGGGTACAAAATTTGTACCCCTTTTTTTATGGTTTCGGTAGTTAAACGTTTGATTATTTACATATCGGCATTATTAATACTTATGACAGGGGTGGCGACTATTTACAATTATTCTAGATTTTCAAGTCCAATTCCAAAAGCACATAAAAATACAAATTCTGCATTCCTCACGAACACTATTTTTATTGCTTCTGACGGTTATCAACACCCACTTAGAATATGGGAATCCAAGTCATCAAGACACAAAGCAATTCTAGTATGCCTTCACGGCTTCAATGATTATTCCTCCTCATTCGGAACACTCGGCAAATATCTTGCTAAATATGATATTAAAACCATAGCCTATGATCAAAGAGGGTTTGGTGGTACCAATTCCCGTGGTTACTGGGATGGTGGAGCAGTAATGGCTGATGATCTATTTTCATTGGTTACTCTCCTAAAATCTCAAGAGGAAGATGTGCCGATATTCGTACTCGGTAACTCTATGGGCGGTGGAGTAGTTCTCAAGACACTTTCATCAACTGATCTAGAGGTCAATGGTGCAATTTTAGTTGCTCCGGCAGTAAGAGGTAGGGCAGTAATGTCATGGTTTCAAAGGGTGACTCTCTGGATTGCCGCACATACTATTCCATGGGTTCAAATAGGTGGTGGAGCTTCCATCGCTGGTAGAACAATTACCCCATCTGATAATGTACCTATGCTGCGATCTATGCGACAAGACCCAATGATCATTAAAAAAACAGTTATCGCAACTGCTTGGGGATTAGTTAATTTAATGGATGATGCTCTTCTTGCATCAACTAAATTAAATACTAACACGCTTCTTTTGTATGGTGAAAAGGATGAAGTTATTCCACCCTACGCTATGAATAAATGGGTTGATTCACTTCAAAATAAATCCATGCTTAAAAAGATTACATATGACAATGGTTATCACATGCTTCTTCACGATCTTCAGGCTAAAAACGTACTTTCTGATATAAACCTATGGATTCACAACACCCTAGACCCCAAAAATAGGAGGGAATTTGAAATTTGAGTTTACAACTACATGAAAATGTATTATAATATAATTTTACCTGCAGGATAAATATTATGAAAAAACGAAATAAAGCACTATTAACAGTTGGTACATTAGTATCAGTTTATTTAGCTGGTGACGCTATCCAAAAAAATATTGATATATCAGCGTCTAGTATGCTCGAACTCGTAAGTCCTCAAACATGGACGGATAGACCAGAACAATTATTTGACATTAAAGAAATAGATAAAACCCTATCAACACAATTTTACACAGAAAAGGGGGAATTTGGTTGCGGTGCCACACATCACGTAGATGGTGGTTGCGGTGCTAACCATCTCCCCAAAGAAGAATACAACAATCTCCCCTCAGAACATAACCCAGGAAATAAACTAGATGAAAAGTGGAAATAAATATAAGATACAAAGGAATGTTTATAAATTTTTATTGAGACCTATATTATTTAAGCTATGTCCAGAGACAGCGCATGATGTAGTCAAGAATATTATGGTATCACTTCAAAAGATACCTGGCTCAAGATCCCTCCTGAAATTCCTATATCGCTATGATAATCCTGCGTTATCTCAAATTGTAGGCGGTGTTCACTACAACAATCCACTTCTGATTTCCGCCGGATTTGATAAGTACGGAGTACTCCCCTCTGTTATCAAGGATCTTGGATTTTCTGGTATTGAACTTGGTTCATTCTCCAAACATATGCATCCCGGAAATCCGCCAGTTCGCTTATGGAGAGCCGTCAAATCACAATCAATTAACGTATGGTATGGTCTGAATAATTCTGGTTCAGAGCATGTGCGAGATACTATTGCACCATCTTGGAAGTCTGTTGATGGGGTATGTGGTGTATCGGTATCCGCAACAAACGGTATTTCTGGTTCAGATGAGGCGATTGAGGATTTAACAACCTCATACAAGAGACTTGCACCGTATGGGGATTATACTACCATAAACCTATCTTGCCCAAATCTTGGGGTATCTAATCCATTTTTTAATATGGATAACCTAGCAGAATTATTATTGAAGTTAAGATCACTGCGGGAATTGATGGGTCTTGAGAATGTACCTCTATATTGCAAAATCGGTCCAGATCATACAGACGATGAAATTCGTGAAATGATTGATGTTATGGTTGAATATGGTATCAATGGTATACTTACTTGCAACCTTACAACCAAGAGATCATTGGTTCCAGAGGATGACATAACCACACACGTTTTTCATAAAGGTAAACTCGAAAAGAGAGTTATGCCCTATGATAAGGGTGGTATGAGTGGTCACGTTCTTAGACCTATGACCAACCATATAATTAGAATGTGTGCTCAACACATTAAAGATTCTGACTACGATTTCATAGTTGTGGGTATCGGTGGTTGCGACACACCAGAGGACGCATATCATAAAATACGGAATGGTGCAACATTAATACATCTTATCACTGGCATGATCTTTCATGGACCACAAATTTCTGCGGAAATTAATATTGGGCTCACGGAACTTCTTGAACGTGATGGATACACCAATATATCTCAAGCGATTGGAGTTGATCTTGATTGAATATAAATATTATTCTCCATCTTAATTCGGTACTGCCATGAATCCTTATAATAATTCACATTTTAAATTTGTAAATAAATCATTTCCCCGAATAGAATTCTCTTGTACTGAGATGTCGATTCCGTCTATATCGATGGAAGCTACCCCTCAAATCACTAGATTCAGTGATGTCAAACATCCCGGGGATAAGTTAGTATTTTCACCATTATCATTAACCTTTCTTGTTGATGAGGATTTGCTAAATTATACCGAAATATCAGATTGGTTGGTGAGGATAAGAGACACTGAATACGAAAAAATTGATGAAGCAATATCAGATTCGAAGATATTAATACACAATTCTTCCCATAAACTGGTGGGAACCTACACATTTAAGGATTCATTTCCAACTAATCTTAGTTCTCTTGAATTAACTTCAACTGATGCTGGTATAGTATTTCCAGTAGCTACAGTAGATTTTGATTATACTTCGTTCCATTTTGAGAGAGCTAAATAGTTTACAATTCGCTAGAAATGTAGTATAATGCTTCAATGGACCTAGATAAAATTGATGTAACTAAACTTACTATAGAATCAGCGGAGACACCTTTAATATACTCAAAGTACATGAATCAATACAATGAGATTCTTGCTAAACTTAAGTGGTATGGGATGGAATATGATGTCCTTTACCTAGATAAATGGAAATATTTCCTCGGGAAAGCTGATCCCGACGTTTATTTAAAATCACCTCTCCCCGAAAAGATATTAAAATCCGACGTTTCCTTGTATATTTCAGGTGATCCGGATGTTATAGAACTTAAGAAAAAAATGATATCTCTTGAAATACAGGAGAAAGACCTTGAGAAAAAATTAAAAGAAATCGGAGCAAGGTCTTTCCATATTAGAAATATAATTGAGTGGGAAAAGTTTCAGGCGGGGAATTAGTGGATTATATAACAAACAATAAATCTGATATAATAATTACCAAGAAAAATGACATTTTTGTATCTATATCAACTGATAAAGGTATAGCTCAAGAATTGTCAGATCATTTCACCTTCGAAGTTCCTGGTGCGAAATTCATGCCGGCATATAAGACCCGAGCATGGGATGGGAAAATAAGACTTTTTAATCTCAAGACATCTCTTATATATTACGGTCTTAAATTTGAGGTGGTTAGATTTGCTGATACTAGGGGTTACACATTCTCTATATTTGATGAATCTAACAACACAGATAAGGGTGATGTCACCGAATTCATAAACCATTTAAATATTCCTCTCGAGCTAAGGGATTATCAAACTGAAGCTATACATCATTCAATAAAGCAAAATAGAGCTCTCTTAGTATCCCCTACCGCCTCGGGTAAATCGTTAATCATTTATTGTCTAATTCGATATTATCTTCTCAAACAACCCGAAAAGATTCTACTTCTGGTACCAACGATATCCCTAGTATCACAAATGTTTAAAGATTTTGGAGACTACGGTTTTCACCCGGAGACAAATTGCCATATGATAACGGGGGGTAAAGATAAAGATTCTTGGCAGAGAATATATATTTCAACATGGCAATCTGTATATAAAGAAAAGAGACCATACTTCGAGAAATTCGGTGTTATATTCGTTGATGAGGCTCATCTTGCTAAAGCAGCATCTCTCAAGTCCATTATGGAAAAACTCCCGGACTGTAAGTACAGATTTGGATTAACCGGGACTCTTGATGGAACCGAATCTAATAAATTAGTTCTCTCTGGATTATTTGATGTCCCCAAGAAGGTTGTTAGCACTAAAGAATTAATGGATGCTGGTACAATATCAAAACTTAAAATCAATTCCCTCATACTAAATCATTCCATCCCTGATAAGAAGATAGCAATGCGGGTTAAAACTTATCAAGAGGAATGTGATTATCTTGTTCTTAATGCTGCACGAAATCAATTTATTTCCCGTCTTGCTACGTCCCTTGAGGGTAATACTCTAGTTCTCTTTCAATACGTGGAGAAACACGGTATTCCCTTGACCAAACAAATTAGGGCATTAACCACGAAAAATGTCAGATATATTTCTGGTATGGTTAAGGCTGAGGAAAGAGAGGAAACCCGGGATGTTACAGAAGCTAATGATGATGTCATAATTGTAGCATCATATCAAACATATTCAACCGGTATCAATATTAAGAACCTCCATAATATCATCTTTGCATTCCCAACTAAATCCCAAGTTAGAGTCCTACAGTCTATTGGTCGGGGTCTTCGTCTTCACGATTCTAAAGATAAATGTAATGTATATGACATAGCCGATGATATTAGGAAGGGAAAAAAGAAAAACTACACCCTCAACCATTTCTATGCTCGCTACAACATCTACAATGAAGCAGAGTTTGATGTTTCAACTGAGATTATTAACTTATAGTTTACAACATCAAACTAATGTGATATAATACTAAACAAGTACATAAAAATTATAGCAACCGTCTGAGTCAAAAGCTATCGGGTTGTAAAGGCTACCATTGAAACCCATGTTTCGATGCATCCATTCACTGAGTCTGTACAAGCAAAACGTGATAGAGTAACCGGATCGGGGCGTTGATATGAGCCCATTAAGGATTCCTGAATTAACAGGAACAAGATCAGTAGGAATCGTAACCTGCCCTTAAAATACTAGTATTTACAATTAATGAAAAATAGGTTATAATATAATCTTAAGATAAAGGAAAAATATAATGCCAAAAGTTAAAGATAAGCCAGTTCATTATGTCGACAATAAAGAATTTCTAGAAGAAATGATTCAATATAGGATATCTTACCAGAATTACCTAGATAAGGATCTAGAAAGAAGACCTACTATATCCGATAAGGCTGCAATCTGTTTCATGAAAATAGCAAAAAATCTAGCAACTAAACCTAATTTTAGGAACTATACTTATAAAGATGAAATGATACTAGATGGAATAGAAAACTGTATAGCCTATGCACATAATTTTAATCCAGAAAAATCAAGTAATCCATTTTCTTATTTTACTCAAATAATATATTATGCCTTCATCCGTAGAATCCAAAAAGAAAACAAACAGAGGGATGTTAAAAAAGGATTAATACATAGAGCAGATATATCACAGCTTTTTAACATCGACGTATCTAATACTAATGCCGAACTTCAAGAATATTATAACGAAATACTAAAGGATTACTTTCAATGAAGATTGCTTGTATAACTGATCAGCATTTCGGTGCAAGAAATGATAGTATACATTTTTCAGAATATTTTAAAAAGTTTTATGATAACGTTTTCTTCCCTTATTTGAAGGAAAATAATATATCAACAGTAATTGATCTTGGTGATACATTTGATCATAGAAAGTATATTAATTATAATATATTTAATCTTACTAAGAAAATGTGGTTTGATAAATTAAGTGTGAATGATATATCGCTTCATTGTATAGTAGGTAATCATTCAACTTATTTTAAAAATACCAATACAATTAATTCGATAGATTTATTGACAGAACTCTATCCTAATGTAACATCTTATTCGGAAGTTGAAGAGGTTAATATTGGTGGATTGAATATGCTTTTTGTTCCGTGGATTAATCCTCAGAATTCTAAATCTTCTCTCGAGGTTATTGCTCAAACTAAATCTACAATAGGATTTGGTCATCTCGAGGTTAATGGGTTTTATTTAAACTCTCAAATAATCGCTAGATCTGGACTAAGTCCTTCTGTGTTCTCCAATTTCGATGCTATGTATTCTGGTCATTTTCATAAGAAATCCGACAATTCTACCATATATTATCTTGGTACACCTTACCAGATTAATTGGTCTGATTACGGTGAGACTAAAGGATTTCATGTATTTGACACTGAAACATTAGAAATGGAGTTCATTGCCAATCCATATACAATCCTTGAAAAGATATATTACGATGATTCCAAAATTGACTATGAAACGGCAGATGTATCTAAATACGACTCTAAGATAATTAAATTGGTTGTAATTAATAAAAAAGATCTATATAAATTTGACAGATTCCTTTCGAGACTGTATAATGATATCAATGTCATAGATCTTAAAATTATAGAATCAAACGATCTAGATTCTGGAATAATTGAAGAAGTTGATTCAAGCGATGATACCTCCTCTCTGATTTCTAAGTACATAGAATCAATATCGATAAATGGTATTGAGAATGACGATCTCTCAAATAGAATGCATGAATTATATGTTGAGGCAAGTAATATAGAATGATTAAATTTAAACGAATAAAATGGAAAAATTTATTATCTACGGGTAATGAGTTCCAAGAGATTGATTTCGAAGCTCATCATAGAACCATGATCATTGGTAAAAATGGACATGGTAAATCTACATTGATTGATGCTCTCACATTTGGATTGTATGGTAAACCATTTAGATCTGTTAGGAAAGACAACCTCGTTAATTCCATTAATAAAAAGGATCTCGAGGTTCATATACGATTTAATGTTGGTAATTCGGAATATAATATCATTCGCGGTATAAAACCTAACAGGTTTGAAATATATAAGGATTCAGTACTTATAAATCAAGATGCTAAGGTCCGGGATTATCAAAAATTCCTCGAACGGAATATCCTTAAAATGAATTATCAGGCATTTACACAGGTTGTTGTTCTTGGTTCAAGCTCTTATGTTCCATTTATGAGGCTATCAACATCCAGGAGAAGAGAGGTTGTTGAAGAATTATTAGATATTAAAATATTTAGTCTCATGAATTTACTTCTCAAGATTAACATTCGTAAAACTCTAGAGGATCATAAAGAACTCAGTAATGGTGTTAATCTTCTCGAAGAAACAATTAAAATGAATGTTCTTTCTCTCAAATCATTGAAAAGGCGTGCTAAGGTCAATGATGATAAGAATAACAGGCGAATTGAGGATAACAATTTCAAAATTGAGGAATTGAATTATGACATTGAGAGACTTGAGTCTGTCAATTCCAATCTTCATGGTGCTATTGGTAATGTGGTAGATGTACAAAACCATAACAAAAAACTCTCCATTCTTCATGGTCAGCTTAAAAGCAAATTAAAGTCTGTTGATAAATCTATAGATTTTTATTCTGATAATGATTCTTGTCCAGAATGTGAACAGGATATCAGTAGAACATTTAAAGATTTTATGTTCACGACTCAAGGGAATTTAAAGGATGAACTTTCTACTGCCCTAAACGAATTATCCTCTAGATTGAAAACGACACAATCTAAACTTGATAATATCATATCAATTGATATGGATATAATCCACAATGAATCCCTTATCAAAACAAATAATGCAATGATACAGTCTCTCATGTCAAATAATTCAGAGATTGAAAGGGATATATCAATTGATAAGAATGGAAATACTGAAATTTCAGAATTAAAAGAATCCATAAAATCTAAAAACTCTACTCTCTCTAAAATTGAAGATAAATTACAGGTAACTATTCAAGACAAGGAATATATGGCTGTAATGAAGAATCTTCTTTCGGATGAGGGGGTCAAGGCTTCTATCATTAAGAAGTATGTTCCCTTAATAAATAAAACAATAAATAGTTATTTATCGAGTATGGAATTTCATGCTAGGTTCGAACTTGATGAGGAATTTAATGAATCAATATTTTCTAGATATATAGATAAGTTTAATTATGATAATTTCTCAGAGGGAGAAAAACAAAGAATTGATCTTGCATTGTTATTCACTTGGCGTAAGATTGCTAAAATGAAAAACTCAGGGAATACCAATCTTCTGATAATAGATGAAATATTCGATTCTTCTCTTGATGATAATGGTACTGAAGAGTTTATGAAAATTCTTTATACGTTAGAAAATGAAAATGTATTTGTCATATCCCATAAAAATCATATGGCAGAAAGGTTCGATGAAGTAATAAAATTTAAAAAAACTGGTAACTTTAGTAGGAGAGTATAAGTTGATATACGAGTATGTTGCATATGGAATTGTTATTGCTTTAGCGGTAAAATTTTCTTATTCCGCAGGAGCCAAGGCGGGATTAGAGTTCGGGGTGAATTATTGTTTAGATAATCTACACGAACTAAATATCATTGATTTCAAAGTCGACAAAGACGGTAACGAAATTATAGTGAGGGTTGTTAATAATGGAAAAAATAATAAAGGTTAAAATTGAAATACCTATGGCATCAGACCCCATTAAATATGAGGTCGATCAAGAAACTGGAGATATTTGTTTAGATAGATTTCTTGATACCGCAATGTATTACCCAGCTAATTATGGATTTATGCCAGATACATTAGCTCCAGATGGGGATCCACTTGATGTATTGGTTTTAAGTCCATATCCCCTGTTATCAGGGTGCATTGCTAGGTGCAGGGTGATAGGGGTTTTAAGAATGATTGATGAGGAAGGTGAGGATCATAAGATTTTGACGGTACCAATTGGGGATTATTATGCTGATTATAACGATCTCGAAGATGTTCCGAGAAGATTACTATCATGCATTAGACATTTTTTTGAACATTATAAAGATTTAGATAGAGATAAATGGGTTAATGTTATCGGATGGGAAGATGGTGACTCCGCAAGAAAAGTAATTAAAAAATATGATAATATAAATCCTTATACAAAATGATAGGGGGGAAGTATGATACTATATGATGATACAGTTGACGAATTTAACAAATCCACATTTGAAACTATAACTCCTTGGATATGTGAACGATTAGGAATACCAGATGAGATAGATATATGTTTTTTTGTTGATGATCTGTCTAATAAATCTGACGTAGCAGAAGGACCACTTAGGGGATATACAATATGTGATCCTTCAAATAGAGGTTACTATGATATCTACATTGATAATGATATGCATAGGAATACGATAATTTCCACCATAATACATGAGATGGTTCATGTATATCAATATATAAATTATAGAGACCTCGATGAAGAGTATGCATATTCCTCTGAATATGTATTATATTACGATTTTATGATTGAGCTTAACGAGGTGTAAAATGAAAATCGGTTTAATTAAAGAAATAAAAGATAATGAAAATAGAGTAGCAATCACCCCAGATGGGGTTCGGGCATTAGTTAATGTTGGTCATTCAGTATGTGTAACATTTGAAGCGGGAGTTGGTTCTGGTTATTCGGATGATGATTATACAGCAGCTGGTGCTGTTATATGTCATGACTTTTATGCATGGGATTCGGATCTTGTGGTTAAGGTCAAAGAACCACTCGAAGAGGAATACCAATATTTTAATGGGCAAATATTATTCACTTATCTTCATCTCGCTGGTGTGGATAAAAATCTCACACTCAAATTATTGAGCACAAATACCACCGCCATAGCATATGAGTCTGTTGCGGATGAACATGGAAATCTTCCTCTCTTATCACCAATGTCAGCAATTGCTGGTAATATGGCTGTTACCATTGGTTCTTATTATCTTCAATATGCAGGTGATCTCAGAGGTTCTGGAGTGCAGCTTGGTACCATTAACGGTAATACTTCCGGTAATGTAGTTGTTGTGGGAGATGGGGTTGTTGGAAGACATGCTGCCAAAATGGCTTTGGGTATGGGTTCTAATGTCACGCTTCTCGGTCTTGATGTTGAATGCCAAAAATATTTCGGCGATGGAAGTGGTGTAATATATAGAAAATCAACTAAAGAAAATCTGGAACATTATATTAAAAATGCAGATTTGGTTGTTGGTGCAGTTTCAATACCCGGAAAGAAAGCTCCAGTTGTTGTCACAGAAGATATGGTAAGGTCTATGAGGAATGGGTCTGTTATTGTTGATGTATCTATAGATCAGGGTGGATGCATAGAAACTTCACGTATGAGAACCCACAAACACCCAGTTTATTCTAAACACGGTGTCATTCATTATTGTGTATCTAATATGCCTGGTACATATCCCAGATCTGCTACAGATATATTAACTCAATCGACATTACCATATATAACAATATTAGCTAACACACTACATAACAGGGCATTTTCTGATATTGATAAATTAGATTCAAATTTTAAAAAGGGGGTTTATGTGCATGGTGGTAAAATAACTAATTTAAATGTTGCGGAATCATTGGACTTGGTGGAATATTATGAGTAAATCGGTTAACATATCAATCACCGGTGCTGCTGGTAGAATAGGGTATGCTTTAGTATTTCGACTTGCCCATGGGGATTTATTTGGAGAAGATGTAAAGGTTAATCTAAAACTCCTAGAAGTTCCTTCGGCAATGAAAACCTTACACGGTATACAAATGGAACTTGATGATTGCAATTTTCCGACATTGGGGGATGTAGTTATCACAGATGAACCAGAAGTTGCATTTGGAGATGCTGAATATGTGTTCATGATGGGTGCCAAACCCAGATTAAAGGGAATGGAACGATCTGACCTCCTACAAGATAATGCAAAGATATTCGCCTCTCATGGGCGTATTCTCGGTAAGGTTGCATCAAAGGGTGTTAAGGTATTAATTGCGGGTAATCCAAGCAATACCAATACTCTCGTAGCTTTATCTAATGCAGTTGGATTGAATTCAACTAATTTCAGTGGGATGATGCAACTCGATGTTAATCGTGCTAAGGCTATCGTATCCAAATACTGCGGAGCTCCTCACACCACAATCAACGATCTCATTATATGGGGTAATCATTCCCCCACATTATATCCGGATTTAAATCATGCCCAAGTAAAAGGATTTAAGGCAATGGATCTTATTGAGGATGATTGGTATGTTAAAGATTATATACCTGCGGTACAAAATAGAGGTGCTTCTGTCATTGAATGGCTTGGTGTGTCGTCTGCAGCCTCTGCCGCTAATGCTGCAATTCAACAAATGAAAATTTGGTCTGGGAGAGGTGGTTCACAACTCTGGGAATCAATGGCGGTGTTATCATCAGGACAGTATGGTATTGAGTCCGATTTAATATTTTCATTTCCTATCTATCATGCAAGAGGTAAACTCTTTGTTGTTGACGATCTAGATATTGATGAATATTCCGAGTCCATGATAAGATTGACTGAGGCTGAGTTAATATCTGAGAGAGATGAAATTAGGCATCTACTATGAAGAAACAAAAGTTATATATTTTAAGGTGTAATAAGACTACATTCCTATCTCATTTTATAATCACATTACCTTTCATAGTATGGTGGGTTTTGGGGTATTATATTCAGCAATGAGAATAATGCCAGATAAAACTAACTTCGAGGTTTTAGTTTTATTTGCATCAGAAGTAACATTCATGGAAGCGATTGGTTATATAGTATTGCTCCCTGTTTTGATTATTGCAGCTTTATATATATTATATAAAACTCTATTAAATAAATGAGAGACTTGATATGAAAAAATTTATGTTATTATTATCCATATTATTTTTGGTCGGATGTTCCGAATCCAAAGATAAGTATGAAGAAGATGTATTCAGATTATTTGAGAATGAGCAAGATCTCGTAGATTATTCAATCGACCCGAGATCGTTCTCAGAATGTGTTGTTGATGTATCTGGTAAGAACATGCCTGGATTATTTAAATTCGATCCTCGACGCACCGAGCATTATGAATTATATTCGGATCTAGTTAAATTCAAAACAATTACATCTAACTATTCTACCACATTCAATAAAGAACTTCATACTATGGAAGAACTTACCCCAAAAGATCTATGGTATAAATTAAAGCGTGAATTTGGTCAGAGGGGATTAAGTGAGGCTCATAAGAATTTTAGTGAGTCTGTGTTAACTTGTATGGAATCATTTGTTTCTCGGTCTGGTGGTCCATCATTTGATTTATTAGGAGTGTGATGTGGAAATAAAAATATTAAAATCAAAAATTCATGGTGCAATAGTCACCGAATGCGACATTAATTATGAGGGATCTTGTGGGATTTCTAATGATATATTGGAGAAGGCAAATATATTACCATATCAACAAATCGAAATATACAACATTACAAATGGTAATAGGTTTACAACGTACGCAATTCCAGATCCTAGATCCTTTACAATTTCTGTGAATGGAGCTGCTGCACGAATGTGTGATGTGGGGGATGAAATTATAATAGTTGCCTATGGTACTGTTACGTGGGTTCGTCATCTGGAATTAACAGAACTTGGATATAAACCAACTGTAGTTACTTTCCTTGATACTGGTGATCCCGTTAACCAGATGGCACAGGGAAAACGATGGTATGATAATGGGAGCATGGTTGGAAAACTACCCCCTCGTCAGACTTGGCCGTACAAAGGAGAAGTTACAATAGAATCCCTGACGTGTGTAACCGAAACAGAGGATGTACATCCATCTAGAAATAGTTATCCTCACATAGATGAAGTAGATGATGTACATTCATCAACATACCGAACAGATATGAGTAATATGTGAAAATAAATGAAAATAAGTGTTTACAACATCGAGAGGATATGATATAATGTAACTATAAATTGATAAAGAGGTACTATATTATGAAGAAAATACAAAAGATTGTTGATTATCTACAATCTCAGGACCCGAATAAAACCATTTATTCTTCGTCCGAACTAAATGATGCCGCTATAGCTTCTGGTTATAAAAATATGGGTCCTACTACAAATGAGATTCCCCGAGTTTCCCGGGGTACATATGATATATCTGGTGTTATTGTCCCTCTTCCTTTCCAAGAAAGAAAGGAAATGGATAACATCGTTGAGAAAACCTTAGTTCGTGAGGTAAGAAAAACTGTTTTTGTTGATGAATTTAAATCATCTTATGTACCGCAGGTTGATCCTAACTTTGTTAAATGGGGTGCTTATAAAGATGTTCTCAAAATCATTAAAACCGAATTTTTCTACCCTATCTTCGTTACCGGTTTATCTGGTAATGGTAAAACGATGATGGTAGAACAAGCTGCTGCTAATGCTAAACGGGAGTTCATTCGTGTTCAGATCTCACCAGAAACGGATCAAGATGATTTAATTGGTGGTTTTCGTCTGGTTGATGGTGAAACAGTTTTTGAGAAAGGACCTATTGTTAAAGCTATGGAACTTGGCGCAGTTCTCTTGATTGATGAGATCGATCGTGGTTCTAATAAGATTATGGCTCTTCAAGGTGTTCTTGAAGGTAAACCGATTGTTATTAAAAAGACTGGTGAGCTTATCGAACCCAAACCAGGTTTCAATGTTATTGCTACTGCTAATACTAAAGGTCAAGGTTCAGAGTCTGGTAAATTCTCAGCCGCTACTATCATTGATGAGGCGTTCCTCGAGAGATTTTCCATTACCATTGAACAACCTTTTGCCCCGGCGGCAACAGAAGAGAAAATTGTTTTAAATCACATGAAGGTCTTTGGCTCAGTTGATGAAGAATTTGCTAAACTTCTGGTCTCATGGGCAGACGGTATTCGTAAAACTTTTTATGATGAAGGTGTTGATGATGTTATTTCAACCCGTCGTTTAGCTCACATTGTTCAAACCTTCGCTATTTTCGGTGATCGTATGAAGTCAATCGATTTAGCTATCTCACGCTTTGATGAAGATACTAAAAATACTTTCAAAGAATTATATACCAAATTCGATGCTTCGGCTAATATTGAAAAAGAAAATAATACTTCCCTGGAAGAAACAGCTGAAAAATCAGATTATTATGATGATGTATCATTAACATAGAGGATTGAATTTGAATTACAAGAGAAAAAAAGCAAGACGTAATGTAAGATGTACCCTTTGCACGGAACTTAGATGGCTAGGTAACAATCACGGAAGACGCAGACATTCAGACGCAAAGAATATGGGTTTGATGTCTGCTAAAAGGGTTGAGAATTACAGGCATAGAATAGGAATAGATGACACATGAGAAATTTATTATTAACGTTCATATTCATGGCGATGTTAATGGCGTACTTAATAATAACATTTACATATAAGTTTATGTAGGTGTTATAAATAATAAAGTAATTGCCGAAAGGGATTACTACTCGACCAATGTTGGTCATTACAACTTGCTTAATAAGGAGCTACTATGCTAAACGAATTTGCTAGACCACTTTTAGGATTTCCCTACAACCAATTCTCTGTTGGGATGGATAAGGTTTTTCATGAACTTGAAAACATTTCCAATCTAAATCAACCTAAATATCCTCCATATAACATCATAGAAAAATCCGATGATATGTATGTTATCGAACTGGCACTCGCGGGTTTCTCTAAAGATGAAATTCAGGTTGAATATTATGATTCAAATGTTATCGTTAAATCTAAAGATCAGCCAGAATTAAAAAACAATGAGAAAACCGTGGAATATCTCCATCGTGGTATATCAAAACGTAAATTTGAAAGAGTTTTTAAAATTTCTGAAAATATAGAAATATCATCAGTCAAGATGGAAAATGGTATGTTATATATCGACCTTGAAAAAATCATACCAGAAAACAAAAAACGAAGAACTATGGATATTAAATAGAAAATTAATCGCACAATAGCGATGGGAAGATTATTATGAAATTATTATTGTATATTGTATTATTTGTTATGTTTATGAATTATTATACAGAATTTAAAAGGTGCTTGAATCACACTCCTGACATATCCTATTGTGCGACCTTTCCTTCTGGGAATGCTCATAGTTCTGACGGACACACGCATCAATAAAGTTTACAATTATATATTAATGTTATATAATTAAATTATATTTAAAAAGAGGTGAAATGAATGAATTTATCAAAAAAGACTCTAGAAGTCTTGAAAAACTTTGCGACTATCAATTCGAATTTTTATTATTCGGGTGAGGGGACAATTAAAACTATATCCCCCATGAAAAATATATTGGCCAATTCTACTATTGAGGAAGATCTTCCGGAGTTTGGTATATATGATTTATCAGAATTCCTTTCTGTTCTGTCTTTGTATAGATCACCTTGTATCGACTTCTCCAAGGATTATGTTGATATTTCGTGGAAAGATAAAGTAAATACTGTAGTTCGTTTCCATTTTGCTGCAAAAAACATTTTAACAGTATCAGACAAAACAATCGATATTGAAGATTTTTTTGTATCTATCAAACTACCAAAGGATCTGTTATCTGATACAGTGAAGTCTGCCGCTGTTCTTCAGCTGTCTGACATTGTTTTAAAATCAGATGGGATTACCACAACCTTTGGTGTCATTGACAAGAAAGATGGTAATAAAAATTCCCATCTCACAATACTCGATGAAGCAGATTCGACTACCAAGTATGAATTTTATTTTAAGTATGAAAATCTTAAAATGATTCCAAACGATTATACCTTATCAATTTCGAAGGAGGGAATTGCTAAATTTGAAAGCGAGGATGTCACCTATTGGGTGACAACGGAAGATTAATTGTTATCCATATACGCATCAATATTATCAATAAGTGCTGGTATATTTGGGGTAGCTATATTAGTATGTCTTCTCTTTGGATACAATATTTATAGGTATTCAAATGGGAGAATATATTCGGTACCGAAATATACCGACATCAAAATAGAAAAATATAGGAAAAAGGTAAACAAATGGAAACTCAAACCACGTAGGAGGAATACTATGATGAGATGGCCTTCCATGAATTCTGAGAATGTTAATATATTGAATTATATAGTAGCTATTCCAATGGTTCCGATAATAGTGGGAATGGCAATTCCCCTAGCAATTTATTATATGGTGATAGATTTAAAATAATATTATGAGGTGAGTGAATGAGTAATGATTTTTTATGGGTAGAAAAGTATAGACCAACCAAAATTTCCGAATGTATATTGGAAGAACCATCTTCTAAAATATTCGAGGGGTTTATTAAAAATAAAGAAATACCACACCTCATGTTATCTGGTTCTGCTGGTATAGGTAAAACCACCATAGCGAAAATCTTATGTACTGAGATTGGTGCGGATTTCATTATGATCAATGCCTCTGATGAGAGGGGTATTGATACAATTCGAAATAAAGTAAAACAATTTGCATCAACAAAATCATTTTCTTCTGCTGGTAAAGTTATTATTCTTGATGAAGCAGATTCAATGACACCTGAGGCTCAAAGAGCTATTCGAGGGGTATTTGAGGAATTTTATAGAAACTGCAGATTCATATTGACCTGTAATTATAAAAATAAACTCATTGAACCGATACATTCCAGGTGCTCCGTAATAGACTTTTCAATTACACCCTCAAATAAACCATCCTTAGCTCTTAAACTTCTGGACCGTATTGAGTATATATTAACCACTGAATCTGTTAAGTATGATAAAGAGGTTCTGGTACAACTAATAATGAAATTCTTTCCAGATTTCAGAAGACTTATTAATGAACTTCAAAGGTATTCTAGTTCTGGTGGGATAAACTCTGGTATTTTGTCTGTGAATTCAATTCAAATTAATGAACTCATTGGATTTCTTTCGAGGAAGGAATTTACTAATGTTAGAAAATGGGTTGTAGATAATATTGATAATGAAAGCGATGGTATTTACAGATCGGTTTATGATTCTCTCTATGATTATTTAAAACCCGGATCTATTCCAGAAGCAGTTATTGTCATAGCTGAATATCAATATAAGTCTGCATTTGTTGCTGACCCTGAGATTAATATTCTTGCGGCTCTCACAGAAATTATGCTTAGATGTGAATTCAAATGAAACTGAAGTTATCAGATTGGCTCAATTCTATTAATTTCGGGAAGAATGATTTAATTGAGAATATAGATAACTATAGTCCTTTTATTATTAATAAGGCTATGTCTGGGTATATTGATACACTATTTTTTGCCAACGAATTAAATAGATTTCATTTTCTCGATAAAGATATTCAGTATAAATATTACTTGAAGGTGATCAAAAAGAAGAGACGATATGCACCATGGTTAAAATCTACAGGGGATGATAATATTTCTGCAATAAAGGAATATTATAATTATTCTGACAAAAAGGCTAAGGCTGTACTTGATTTGTTATCTACTGATCATCTCGCTGAAATCAAAAAATCCTTGTACAAGGGTGGAACTTGATTTTATAAATATCAATATTTTATAACGGATTAAATATTATGAGTGACATAGATTCATTATTAGAAATTTCTTTCAGTCAAGCTGATGATTTTCTGAAAATTAAAGAGACATTGACAAGGATTGGTGTAGCATCTCGAAAAGATAATAAACTTTATCAGTCTTGCCATATCCTACATAAACAGAATAAATATTACCTCGTTCATTTTAAGGAATTATTTAAACTTGATGGTAAACCTACTGATATATCCGACAACGATCTAGAAAGAAGAAATTCTATCGCTAAATTATTATCGGATTGGGGTCTCTTGAAAGTTAAACATGAGCTAGGAAACCTAGCACCAATGAACCAAATAAAGGTTATTTCTCACAAAGATAAAGGTAATTGGGAATTAATAGCGAAATATAATATAGGAGGAATTAAATGAGCGTTGAAATTTTAAGATTGAGAAGTGGTGAAGATATTTTATGTGATGTTATTACTGAGGTTGATGGTAAATATGTGGTGGAAAATCCCGCTGTAGTTATGCCGGTTGGTAGAAATGATGATGGTGCAATGCAAATGGCATTATCTCCATGGATGCCGTATTCAACAAATACAGAATTCACAATTCCTGAAGATTTTGTTGTAACTTCGGCCATCCCAACAGAAGATATTCTTTCTTCTTATTCAAGTATGTATTCTAAAATATACGCACCAAAATCACAGATTCTGTCATAAAGTTTACAATTCTCAGAATTTAATATATAATGTTATTATGATCTACAAATTGAGGGTTCTTCATGAATTGTTTTTATACGAATACTATTCAGCAAAATGGAATGATTTATACCAGAGGATACGATTCTGGTAAACAATATTTCCGAAAAATAAGATACAAACCATCTCTTTGGATTGAGGGAGAAGGATCATATAAAGATCTGAGTGGAGAAAAATCTTTAATAAAAAAAGAATTTAAAACCATTAAGAAATCCCGTGAGTATTTTAATCAATTCAAAGATATATTCCCTGTATATGGGGATTTCCCAAATCAGTACAAATATATAGCTGAGAACTGGGAAGATGATATTGAATTTAATGCCGAAGATATCCGGGTACTCAATTTCGATATCGAAACCATGCAACCACCAGAGGGTGGATTTCCATACCCCGAAAAGGCTAATGGAGAAATTAATGCCATTACCATAGAATATAATAATGATTATTTCACATTTGGTACAGGGGATTATACCTCAAAAAGGGATAATTCTAAATATATTAAATGCGAAGATGAAAAAGATCTCTTAACAAAATTTGTAAATCTTTGGGAATTTATTAAACCCGATGTTATCACCGGATGGAATATTGAATTCTTTGATGTTCCCTATATCGTTAACAGAATATCAAAAATCATTTCTTTCGATTTTGCCCAAAAATTAAGTCCATGGGGGGTTATAAGAGAGAAAAGAGTTAATACCTCTTTTGGTAGAGAACAGCAAACCTATGATATACTTGGTATATCTAATCTAGATTATGTCTCTCTATATAAAAAATTTACATTTGTAAATAGAGAATCATATTCCCTTAATAACATATCATTCGAAGAATTAGAGGAAAAGAAACTCGATTATTCTGAATATGAAAACCTTTTTAATCTATATGAGAAAAATTATGAACTCTTTATAGATTATAATATAAAGGATACTGAGTTGGTCAGAAGGCTTGATGACAAACTCAAACTCCTGGATTTGGTTTACATGATGACGTATAAAGCTAAATCTAATTATGTAGATGTTCTTGGGACATTAAAGGTTTGGGACGTAATATGTTATAATCATCTTATAAAGAAAAATATTGTTGTTGGATCCAATAAGGAATCTGAGTTCAGGGATTTTGTTGGCGGATATGTTAAAGAAACCCAAACAGGAAGACATTCTTGGGTAATGTCATTTGACCTTGCTTCGCTGTATCCGCATCTAATTATGCAGTATAATATTTCACCAGAAACCATTCAATCCCGTATTCCTAATGTGTCGATTGATTCTATGTTGGATAAAACCAACGTATTTGATTTAACAGATTACACTATAACCCCAAACGGAATGACATATTCTACTAAAGTTCGGGGTTTTATTCCAGAATTAATGGATCAATTTTTCACGACAAGAAAAACAGTAAAGAGCAAAATGATCCTGGCTCAAAGGGAAGGAAACAAAGACCTTGAAGAGAAACTTTATGTTGAACAAATGGCTCTTAAAATTCTTCTCAATTCTTTATATGGTGCTCTCGGGAATAAATATTTTCGACATTTCGATGTTAATATGGCAGAATCCATTACAACAGCAGGGCAATTAAGTATTCGATGGATCGAACGTACTATTAATAAATACATGAACAAAATAATGTTAACAGATGATGTTGATTATATAATTGCTTCTGATACTGATTCAGTTTATGTAACATTCGATTCACTTGTTTCTAAATTATTCGAATCAACCAGGACTGTTGAGGAGAAAGTTAATTTTCTTGATGTAATAGGATCTAATCAATTCAGAAAATTAATTGATGAATCGTATCAAGATCTTGCAGATTATACGAATGCCTATGATCAGAAGATGTTTATGGATCGGGAGGCAATTGCTGATTCAACCGTGTTCTTTGCCAAAAAAAGATACATTATGAATGTCATTGATAATGAAGGGGTTAGATACCAAACCCCTAAAATTAAAATGATGGGCATTGAGGCTATTAAAAGTTCAACACCACCTATATGCCGGACGGCTCTGAAGGAATTTATTAAAATTATTTTAAATGGTACAGAGAAGGAGGCACAAGAATACTATTCCAATTTTAAACTCGAATTTGCAAAGGCCGATTATATAGATATCGCGTTTCCTAGGACTGCTAACAATTTGGATAAATTTTATGATAATACCACATTATTTAAAAAAGGAACCCCTATACATGTACGAGGTTCAATATTATATAATGAATATGTAAGAATACTAGGATTAGATTCTAAATATGAATATATAGAGAATGGGACTAAGATTAAATTTTGTTATCTTAAAATGCCTAATCCTATAAAATCTAATGTAATTTCTGTTCCTTCTGTTCTTCCGAGGGAACTCGAGTTATCAGAATATATAGATTATGATCTTCAATTCGAGAAAGCATTTTTAATGCCAGTTGATAATATGTTAAAAATTATTAATTGGACACCCGAAAAAAGAAATACATTGGAGGAATTTTTTACATGAATTTACAAGACATGAAAGATTTGGATGCAGAAAAGAAACTACAAGAAAAAAGGGAAGAACTTGAAAGAACCTTTTTTGAAAAATGGGGTACTAGAATAGGAGATATCGTTTCATTAAAATATGATGAGCTTTACCAGTTCAAAAGTTCAGAACAGGCTAAAATAGTAGAGATTGTTTCTGCTGAACTAGTCCGTTTGGTGTTTAAATCTGGTGCTGGTGGAACATGGCATATACAAAATCTCAAAGTCACGGGGTAAATATTAAATGAGCTTACTTGAAAGAATGAAATCTACATCCAAAATAAAACTGGCATCAGTTATGTCAGAGTCCAAAATATTAAATCAAAGTGAACCAATCTCAACTGCAGTTCCTATGATTAATGTTGCGTTATCTGGAAAATTTGATGGTGGTATTACTTCTGGACTCACTGTGATTGCAGGACCTTCGAAGAATTATAAAACCTCCTTCGGTCTTTTGATGCTCAAGGCATACCAGGATAAATTTCCCGATTCCATAACATTATTTTATGATTCCGAATTTGGATCACCTCAAGCATATTGGGATTCATTTGGTATTGATATGAATAGAGTACTTCATATTCCTATTAAAAATATTGAAGAATTAAAATTCGATCTCATAACTCAATTGGAGGAAATTACTTCATCGGATAAAGTATTCGTTATGATTGATTCCATTGGTAATCTTGCATCCAAAAAGGAGCTTGATGATGCAAAAGATTCTAAGTCTGTTGCAGATATGACTAGAGCAAAGCAAATGAAGTCATTATTTCGTATGGCTACTCCATATCTCACACTGAATGATATTCCTATGATTGCTGTTAATCATACCTACGAGACACAGGAAATGTTTTCAAAGCAGGTAGTTTCTGGTGGTACGGGAATAACATATTCAGCAAATACAGTTTGGATCATAGGTCGTCGCCAAGATAAGGTTGGTAAAGAAATTATAGGGTATGATTTTATCATTAATGTTGAGAAATCCAGATTCGTTAAAGAAAAATCTAAAATACCTATATCAGTATCGTGGGAAGGGGGTATTCAGAAATATTCTGGTCTTCTAGAAGTCGCGGTTGAATCCGGGTTTGTAACTAAACCCAAGGTTGGTTGGTACACTCGACCTACAGTAACGGATGATAAAAATTTCAGAGAAAAGGATACCCTCAATGAAGAATTTTGGAAACCGATCTTTGAAGATACAAATTTCTCAGAATATGTAGAGGAAAAATTCTCTATAGGGTATATACAAATGCTGGATTAGTTATCAAAAAGATAATCATGTACGCAGCGGGGATACTAATAATATTTCTATTAGTTCTCTGGGTATTTGTATTATTAATACATCATCATTTTACGGATGATGTTAAACACGATTGGGTTCGACTATCGGAATTCGGTAGAATGCAATCTGGAAAGAGGTAAAATATGAAATATACTAAAGTAAATGGAATATTAACGTTGCCGGAAAGAAATGAGGATGATAAAAATACAGGATGGTTATTATGTATTAAATATGAAGATTTTAAATTATTTGGGTATAAATTAGAATTGATGTGGAGAGAACGAAAAGGGATTAAGGAGCCTGCACCACAGAAATCTGTTGAAATTTTAAATTTGAAAACTGATTGCCCACACAAATTTTTCCTTCATTAGTTTACAATAATTAGAGATTGTGGTATAATATAAATGAAACAAGAATATTCGTATGTTGAAAATGAAAATGTGCCAGATAGAACTGGTATTAAACTGAGGGGTGGGAATTTTGATGGTATAATTTATATATATGGTGATGTTAGATTCTCTGAGGATGATCCACCGGTTTTAACATTCGATTTTGAGGTTCTTAATAATCCAGGGAATAAAGATTATAAAGATTCAGAAGAATTCGAAATTATTATGGGGGATGTCCTTGTACAAGAAATTGATAAGAGTATGAGTAAAGATGATAGAAGAAACGATAATCAAAAACCTGATAACGAATGAATCATTTCTCAGAAAAGTAATACCATTCGTTAAAGAAGAATATTTCCAAGGACATATAGAAAAAGAAATATTTAGGGAAATCCATAATTATGTGGGGGAATATTCTAATATTCCTTCCAAAGAAGCTCTGATCATAGGGATTAATAAAAGAAATAATATAACGGATGATGTCCATTCCAAATTAATAGATCACATTAATTCTATTTCTCCATCCCCTGTTGACGTAGATTGGTTGGTCAACGAGACAGAGCAATTCTGTAAAGATAGATCCGTATATAATGCGGTACTGAAATCGATTTCTATTATTGATGGAAAGGAGAAAGATTTAACACCAGATGCATTACCTTCTATATTATCAGATGCTTTATCCGTTTCTTTCGATTCTAATGTTGGACATGACTACTATGATTCGGCAGAAGATAGGTTTGATTTCTATCACAGGAAAGAGGAAAAAATACCATTTGATATAGATATTCTTAATAAAATTACAAAAGGGGGTCTGCCAAATAAATCACTTCTCTGTTGGATGTCCGGAACTGGTGTTGGTAAATCCCTCGTTATGTGTCATCAGGCAGCTGCTGCTATGGAAGTAGGTTCTAATGTATTGTACATAACCTTAGAAATGTCCGAAGAAAGAATCGCGGAAAGAATTGATGCTAATTTAATGGATGTTAGTATAGTAGATGTTCCGAAACTAAATAAATTTGAGTTCGATGCAAGGATTGATAAGGTTAAAAAGAAGTGTCGAGGTAAATTAATTGTTAAAGAATATCCAACATCATCTGCTCATGTCGGTCATTTTGAGCATCTTCTTGATGAACTCAGAATAAAGAAATCATTTAAGCCTGATATTATTTTTGTGGATTATATAAATCTCTGTACATCTAAGAGATTCAAGGCTGGTTCTAATCATAATTCATATACAATTATCAAGAGCATTGCAGAGGAACTTAGAGGACTTTCTGTTATGCAGAATCTGCCAATTGTCACTGCGACACAGGTTAATAGATCTGGTGCTGGTGATGCGGATATCGATTTAACTAATACCGCAGAATCATTTGGACTCCCTGCTACAGTTGATCTCATGTTAGCTCTCATATCAACTGAGGATCTTGAAGAAATGAATCAGATTATGATCAAACAATTGAAAAATAGGTATAATGATGTATCCTATTATAAAAGATTTACGGTTGGAATTGATCGCTCGAAAATGAGACTCTATGATCTAGAGGCTAAGGCACAGGACGGTTTAGTTTCAACGCAATCTAATTCACAAAAAGAAAAGTCACAATACTCCGGATTTGTTATATAAACTTTTAATTATTATAAATAGTTTAGTACAATAATTATAGGAGTTTATCATGTTAACTTATTCTGAGTTAATCAAATCGTTAGAAGAAATAGAGGAAAAGGAACTACCCAAAAAGAAAACTGCCGCTGATAGAGTAGCTGATGCTAAAAAACGTAAGAAATATGCAAAAACTGCAGGTGGTAAAAAATCAGCAATTAAAGCTAAGAAGCATAGAGATAAGATTGCTAAGGGTACTATTAAGGTAGATAAGGAGAGGAGTCGTCGACTCAAGAAAACCAAAGCTAGATATTAATAGGAAACCATACTATGTCTGAAGCTGAATTAGCTGAAGTTATATCTAAAGAAACGAGAAGAAAAATGTCTCGTAACATGGCGAAACTAGCTAAAAAATCTTCCACAAAATTGAAGAAAGCTAGATCAGCATTAAAGGTTGCTTCACCGGAAAAAATTAAATCTAAAGCTCATAAAAAGGCTAAGGAAGTTTTCGTTAAAAAGATGACCGGAAATAAAACATGGTCGGGTCTTTCTGATCAGGAGAAATCCCAGATTGACAAGAGACTCGTCAAGAAGAAAGGTGCTATAGCAAAGTTATCCAAGAAATTGATAAAAGTAGTGAAAAAATCTGAAATAGCAAAGGTCAAAAAGAATAGAGGCTCGAATAAACCGTGATGAACTTTCACCGCTTTAAAGCTCATTCTTCTAATTTCCTTGAGTTGAAAGAAGCCAAAAATACTCATATGACCCACATTGAGGATTTAGTTCTCGATGGTGGGGTTGATGGTACGCGAGATGCTATTAATGCTCTTAGATCCCTAAGAGATATGTTGAAAGGTGATTCGAATACATCCCATTCTGTAACAGTAAAATGGGATGGTGCGCCTGCTGTGTTCGCTGGAATAGATCCTACGGACGGAGAGTTTTTTGTAGCAAAGAAAGGTATCTTTAATAAGAATCCGAAAGTTTATAAATCACATTCTGATATTGATGATGATACTTCTGGGGATTTATCTACTAAATTAAAAATTGCATATACGGAATTGAAGAAACTCGATATCAAAGGTGTTCTTCAAGGTGATATTATGTTCACCAAATCTGATCTCAAAAAAGAGAGAATTGATGGTGAATCCTATATTACATTTCATCCGAATACTATAGTCTATGCAGTTCCATTTGATCAAGCTGATCCACTTCTTCAATCCAAAATAGGGGTTGTTTGGCATACAAAATATACAGGATCTTCTTTTGAGGATATGTCGGCATCATTCTTAATTGATATATCAAAATTAAATAAAACCAAATCGGTTTGGATGAGAACTGCTGATCTAGAGGATTTAAGTGGTACTGCCACAATGACCAAGGATGAAACGAATTTGGTTACTTCGCATTTATCTTCTGCGGGCAAAATATTCAGAAAAATCTCCTCCACAACATTAAAATTAGTTGCTCAGGATTCTGAAATTAATCTTCTCATCAATACATTTAACAATACTAAGGTTAGAAGCCAGGAACGCATTAGAGATCCAAAGAAGCATACATCTGATCTAATAGATTGGATAAATGCGAGGTATCAAAAACAGATTGATAAACTCAAGTCCGTAAAGGGTAAAGAGAGAAAGACTGCAGCACGAGATAAAACTCTAGAGTTCTTTTCCTCTTCCAATAAAACTAATTTGAAATTAATGTTCGAACTTCAAAATTATTTAGTTGATGCTAAGGAAATACTTATCTCAAAAATGGATAGAGTTTCTAGTATATCAACATTTGTAAAAACCAAAAATGGATTTAAGGTTACCGGTACTGAGGGATATGTTGCTATTAACAGAGATGGTAATGCTGTTAAACTTGTAGATCGAATGGAGTTCTCTTCAAATAATTTTAATTCGAATATAATTAAGGGATGGGAAAAATGAAGGGATTTAAAAATTACATCTCAGAGAAAGGTGGTGGTGCTGCTGCTGGTCAACTAGAAGTCATTACTACTTCTCTTGAAGATGCAAGAGAGTACGCATTATCCAAACTTCCAGATTTAGATAAAGATATTCCGGATTTTGATAAGAATTATGTCCTAGCACAAAAACTCGCATATAAAGGTTCTACCAAAAGAAAGGATATGCCAGTTATAACTTCTAGGGATGTTGATAAATTCCAAAAAAGATTGAGCAAGGGTAAATTAGATTTAACAAGACCCTTCTCTAAAGATACAAATCAAGCGAATCCATTTCCCGAAGGGCTCTCTGGAGATAAGGCAAGTAAATTTTTAGAGGCTGGATTAAAAAAGAATGATGGGGATAAAGTCGATGATATTGTAAGTGTCACTCGAGATAAGATTCCAGCAAAAGATTTAACCCCAATTCAAGATCAGATATATTTTGATAAGGGACTTGGTACTATAGCCAAGAATGGTGTAGATGGAACTATAAAATTATTAAATTCTAAAATATTAATCGTATCGTCTGATAATCGTATTATTGACGGTCATCATAGATTTCTGTCTGCTATATTATTAGATAGGAATATGAAGCTTAATGTCCTAAAAATTAATCTACCCCTTCTTAAATTACTTCCTTTGGCAGTGGCATATGGTGACTCCATAGGTAATAAAAGGAATAAGTAATGAAAAATATAACATTTTCATTTGGAAGATTGAACCCACCGACCACAGGTCATGGTAAATTATTAGATGCTCTGAAAAAAAATTCTGGATCTGGTGGATATAGATTGTATCTCTCTAAATCCCATGATAAGAAAAAGAATCCCTTATCATTTAAAGATAAGGTTAAGTATTCTAGATTAATGTTCCCGAAACATTCGCTTTATATTATGAATGATTCTGTAACTAATGTGTTTGATATCTTGGTTAAGTTTCATGATGAAGGATATGAAGAAGTAAAAATGGTTGTTGGTTCTGATAGAATCTCTGATTTTAAAAAACTCATTCTTCAATATAATGGGGTTGATGGCAAGAGGCATGGATTCTATGATTTCAAAAAGGTGGATGTTGTCTCTGCAGGAGATAGAGATCCGGATGCAGAAGGTGTTGAGGGTATGTCTGCTTCTAAAATGAGAGCTGCAGTATCGAAAAATGATTTCGAATCATTTAAGAAAGGTCTTCCCCCAAGATTTAAGAAGGGTCAAGAACTGTTTGATATTCTTAAAGACGAAATGAATGTTAAATCATTCAATGAATGGCGACTATCCACCATATAAATAAATAAAATACTTGAGCTGAGTTCCAGCATAACAATTCCCAGGAGGGTTTAAAAAATGGCAAATAAAAAAATAACACAACTAACTGACATTGGTTTAGATGTTGCAGGAGATGATATTCTACATATTATCGATGATCCATCAGGAACACCTATTAATAAAAAGATGACTGTAGATAATTTATTCGGAAATATCCCAGGATTATTAAATTTATCTCAAGTTCCCGAACAATTATCCGAAACTGCTCCCATATCAACAGATAAGGTAGTTACCATATTCACCACCGGCACCAATCATACCGCAAATACACTAGGAACGGGAAGGATAGGTCAATTGAAATTTATGGTAATGGCTGTTTGGGGTACTGGAGATGCTATTGTAACCCCCGCTGGATTATTAGGGGGAACAGCAATAAAGTTTACAGCGGTTGGAAATTCGGTTTTATTATTATATACATCCTATGGTTGGACAATTATTTCAAATAACGGTGCTACTGTAGTATAATGTTCGAGGATTTAAATAGCAAAAATGTTGTGATGTTTGCTATTAAACATTATTCAAATCCATCTTTGAGAGGTGAAGATGAATTTGATGAAGATTATAAAAAGTTTAAATTAATGAATAAACTTTTAAATTCTGTAAATCTTAATCATAGATTGATATTAAACACCGTTATAATTCTACAGAATACATTTACCACTGAGGGTGTTAGAGCTTTATTATTTTATCACACAAACCCTAAACATTGGGGACAGCTTAAATCTGTTTTAATATATCTTGGATATTTAAGTCCAGATGAAATGGTTTCAATTGTCCCTGATTATGATATTTTACAGGAATTAGAGAAAATATGAATACTATAACAGAAGGAAAATATGTTGACTTATTTGCAACATATCGGTTTCTGAGGATTTTAACTATACCTTGGGAAGACCAAGAAGCATTTAAACTCGGAATCATTGACGGCGACGGAAAAAGAATAAAAGGGAAGAAACTTACCTCGTCTGAAGAAAAGGATGCGTATACCATGCTTCATAGAATGGTATTCAATTTCAAAAGAATTCTATCTAAGATCCCATTGGTTAAATCTAAACTCGGAACTTATGCCGCAGCATTATTCCTGTTGAAAGAACACATGAAGGAAGATGAATATAATCTACTCGTTGAATATATCTCTGAGACTGGTAAATTTGATGAATTAACAAAAAATATAAATAAATTAACATTAACAGAAGCATTATGCTTACTAGAGGAAGAGAACATGACTAAAGAATTGCAAGAGGGAAAACAAACTATTGAAGTAACTTATGACCCCGCCATAGACCCAAAGAAACATCTAAGCTTGATGAAGAAATTTAAAGTGAAAATTTCAGATCCTGTATTCGACCACGGTGCATATCTCTCCAAGGTTACAGGGGAGAAAAAAGATCTTATTGGTTGGATGAAAGCGTGGGGATGGGATAAAGAAGATATCGATGATATTGTAGAGTCTGTAACGTTAAGAGAACAGCATAAAGTAAAGGAAGATCTAGATGAAGATGCACCAACAAACAATATGGGTGATGGGAAAATTGCAAAGAAAGATAATGTAATGAAGATGGATGGTAGATCTAAAAATTTCAAATCTGTCATGAAGCGCATCAAGGAACGTAAGCTCAAAGAGCAAGAACGACTCATGAAGGCTAAATTGTCGAAATGGGGTATAAGAGAAGAAGTTGTCAATGAAGAAGAATATGAAGCATTCTTCAAGAAAGCAATGAAAAAATTCAAAATAAAAGATGTTGAAGATTTGAGTGATAAAGAGAGAGTGAAGTTTTTTAATTGGGTTGATAAAAATTGGGACGCCGGCGAAAACGAGACCGATTAAAATGGCGGACAAGAAAAGGGAAACCGCATGTCCAGATAGAAGGATGGATCGACACGAATGGATATTAGAACAGCATGAAGAAGATATCAAAGAGCTTCACGATTCTACTGTTAAAATGTCAGAGTCTATAGCTTCTATTAATCTGACTTTGATACAACTCAAATGGCTTGCGTATGGTGGTGCTTTGGCATATCTACTGCAGTCTGTTGGATTTGTTGATGTTGTGAAGTCCGTCCTTTTTTAAACCCTGCTATATGCTCTAGTTTTACAGTTAAAGTGATTTGACCCCTATAATCACCTTAATCACAAGAAAATTACGTATAGATTGAATATAGGGGTTTTAACTCATTGATTTATATACAGTTTTAAATCACTTTTATTATACAATTAGAAGTTTTTGTGGTATAATTACATTATGAACTATATTGATCTAAAATATATTAATCTCCTATCACCTAGACTCAATAGATTTAAGAAAAAATCTATAACAGAGTACAATTTCCGTTGTCCTTTTTGTGGGGATTCACAGAAATCTCAAACCAAGGCTAGGGGATGGATAATAGAAAAAAAACAAGAGTCATTCTATTACTGTCATAATTGTAACATATCCAAATCCCTTTATTCCCTTATCGACGAGATTGATACCAATCTTTCAAGAGAATATTATTTTGAAAAATTTAAATCCACCGAAGATGTTAGGAAACCAAACATTGAGGAATTTAAATTCTCGAAACCCATATTCAATACGAACCCACTTAAAAAATCTGCGATTTCTTTATTGGAATTAGATCCATCCCACATTGCAATAAAATATGTGGAAAAGAGAAAAATCCCCAAGAAGAAATATGATTCGCTTTTCTATATAGATAAGTTTAATAAATTAGATTCACAGTCAAATATAAAGGATGAAAGACTTATTATTCCATATTATAATATGGATGGCAAATTAACAGGTTTCACGGGAAGAGCTCTGAATCCGAGTGGATTGAGATATGCAAATGTTTCTTATACAGATGAACAACTCTTCTATGGACTTCGTGAAGTCGATTTGAAAAAGGATATATATATTGTAGAAGGTGCCATAGATTCTATGTTTCTAGAGAATTCTATTGCTGTAAATAATTCGAATTTATCAAGGGTAACAGCTGTTGTCCCAAGGGAAAAATGTATTTTAATACCCGATAAGGAACCCAGAAACAAAACTATTATTAATAATATTGAAAAATTTATTAATCTCGGATTTAGGATATCTTTAATACCCCATGAAATAATTGGCAAAGATATCAATGAATACGTATTAAATGGTACCAAAATTCACGATATTATAAACGATAATATCTATTGTGGAATGAGAGCTAAATTAAAATTAACGGAATGGAAGAGAATATAATGGAGGATTTAAATAGCTACTATCTCTGTGATTCTTGTGATGCTAGTTTTAAAATATCACATTCACTTGATCCAGTAGTATATACAATTAACCACTGCCCATTTTGTAGCAGTGATAATTTAGATGTTGATGAAATTATAGAGGAATGATATGATCTATATTGATGCGAGTCAGATGTTTATTTCCAATGCAATGGTATATCTGTCTTATAATGATGAGTTAGATGAAAATAAATATAAATTCATGATTTATTCTTCTATTTTATCTTATGTGAAGAATAAAGGAAAATATGGTGATATGATACTATGTTTTGATTCAAAGAAGAACTGGAGAAGAACTGTATTTGAATATTATAAAGCAAGTCGTAGGAAGTCTAGAAAAGAGGAAACGAAAATAGATTGGCCAGCTATATTTAAAGTTATAGATGCAACTAAATTAGATTTAAATAATTATTTCCCCTTTAAGTGTATTGAAGTTGAAAATGCTGAGGCGGATGATGTTATAGGTATTTTATCTAAGCATATTCAAGATAAAAGCCTTATCATATCTTCGGACAAAGATTATTTTCAGCTTCAGAGGTATAATTGGATATCACAATATTCCCCAATTACCAAAAAGCAAGTTAAACCCCCTATGTCTCCTTCTAATTATTTGAGAGAGCATATCATCAAAGGGGATAAGGGAGATGGTGTACCAAACTTTTTATCTGCAGATAATATTTTTGTCGAAGGAGGAAGACAAACCCCTATTACCAAAAAGAAATTAGACTCTTGGTTTGGTAAAGACCCTAAAGAGTTTTGTGATGAGACTATGCTCAGAAATTTTCAGAGAAATGAATTATTAATTGATTTTGATAAAATACCAAAAGAAATTGAGAATAACATACTTGAAAGTTATGCGAACTCTGTAATACATAAAAAATCAAAATTATTAAACTATTTTATTGAAAATAGATTCAAAGAATTTATATCTAAAATTGACAATTTTTAAAAGGAAATATAATGAAATATACAATGCACGAGATGTTAAAGAAAGCTGGTAATCAAAGATCTAATGCCAATAAAATCAAACTTCTTCGCGAGTTTGATTCCCCTGAACTGAGAAGTCTTGTGAAGTCTTCATATGATCCAAATATAGAATGGCTTTTACCTGAAGGTGATGTGCCATACAATAGAAAAGATTTTAAACTCGGGGATGGATCACATAAGTTCCTTTTCACAGAGATACCAACGCTATACCATTTTGTTAAAGGCGGTAATGATTCTCTCAAGAAACCAAAGAGAGAGCAAATGTTTATTGAATTGCTCGAGTCTCTTCACGAATCTGAAGCGGAATTATTAATATTAGCAAAGGATAAGGGTTTACATAAAGAATATAAATTATCAGATAATGTGGTAAGGGAAGCATTTAATTGGAACTCAGAATATCGTAAAGTATAATGCCGACATACACATTAAAAGAAATTAAAACTGGAATTACTTCTGAAGTATTTTTACCAATATCTAGAATGGAAGAATTGGTTGCCTCTGGAGAATATACTCAAATTATAGGATCGCCCAAAATAGTTACTGGAGTTGGTTCCCAGTTAAAAAATACACCAAATGAATTTAAGGATATACTAAAGGAAGTTAAAAGGAAGTCGCCAAAAGCGACAATGGAAATTAACTAAAGGACAATTAAATTGGCATCGAGAAAGAAAATGACAGTCACGGAACAAAATTTAATAAAAATAGTGCCCATCACAGACGCGCAAAGAGAAACTGTGAAGGCATATGAAGAACATAAAAATCTTTTTCTCTTCGGTTCTGCTGGAACGGGGAAAACGTTTATCACATTATATCTAGCTCTCAAGGAGGCATTGGAAACTAAGAAACAAGTATACATAGTTCGTTCTCTTGTACCAACTAGAGATGTCGGTTTTCTTCCGGGAACTATTGAAGAAAAATCCGAATTATATCAATCTCCATATAAGAATATGGTTAAATATATGTTCAAGCAACAATCCGATTCTGAATTTTCTTCCCTGTATAATAGACTTGTCGATCAAGAAACTATACAATTTTTGAGCACATCATTTCTGAGGGGTATTACCCTTGATAACTCTATCATAATTGTTGATGAATCACAGAACTTAACATTCTGGGAACTTAATTCTATTATTACGAGAGTTGGACAAAATTCTAAAATTATCTTTGCTGGGGATATTGATCAAACGGATCTTAAAAATTCTGAATCAGAGGGGTTTTCTATTTTACACAGTATTTTAAATTTAATGGAAGAATTTAAATGTATAGAATTCGGTCTCAATGACATTGTTAGATCTGGGTTTATTAAATCGTATCTCATAGCTAAAATGAAAGTTGGAAAATAGAGTTTACAATTCCGGGGATATAATATATAATGGAAGAAAAGAATGAATTAAAAGTTGGGGATCATGTTCGAGTTACCGGATTCGATAATGCAGGTAAAGCTTATCGTAAACGATTGTTAGCTATGGGACTAACCCCAGGAACGGAATTTATAATTGATCGGTTTGCCCCTTTAGGGGATCCAGTAATTATATCAATTCGTGGATATAAATTATCATTAAGATCTGATGAATTAAAGGTTTTATTATTAGATCGTGTGAATCCATGTAAGGGATGTCATTCTTGTGATTAAAAATAAAAGGAGAACACGGTGCTAAAGACAGCGAAAGAATTTTCAAAAACAATTGAAATCCTATCAGAAGAACACTCCCTGAATCTTATAGATACTATAACTTGGTATGCAGAAAAAAATGAAATTGAAATGGAATCTGTGGTTAAAATGTTAACCCCTAATATAAAGGAGAAAATATACTACGAAGCATCAAAACTTAGATGTGTTAAGAAAAAACCAGAACTACCACTATGAATGGGAATTGGAATGAATGGATAGCCTGTAATTACTACATAGGGTTAAGAGCACATTTTGGTAATGATAAATTTGATTTTCTTAGAATGTTGAAGCAGAATAAATGTTTTTATAAATCGGAACATTACATTAATAGAAAGGATAGAGTATTATTTCAACGGCTGTCTAATCAATACAAACCCTTTGAATATCTCAAATACATCTTATCTAATATAATTTATACCGCAACATCAAAGGATCATGTGACAAGAATGCATTTATCCGAAATGTCTGAAGATAAATTAAAACTTTGGAATGGAAAAACCGAAAGCTTATTTTATAATTTCAAAAATGATATTTCCAGATTAATGAATACTACAGATTCCTTCGAAGATCTATTCTTAATTGAGAGGAATCAAATTCCTTTATTATTACAAACTAATGTGTCAATAGAAACGCTCACAATTCTGGATTCAATGGTAAATTTTTCAGAAAAATTCGATAAGGAGATGGAACATTATTTATGGCCGCTAATGAATTATAAAGTTAAAAACTATAATTCATTGTTGAAATATTTCACGAAATATGATAAAAATAAATATAAAGATTATTTATTAACTGTCGCTAAATAAAATGGAGTACGAAATGAATCAAAAAGAAGAACTTCAAGACCTAGAAAGAGAAAACAACGAACTTAAAGTTAAAGTTAAAGATCTCGAATATTCTAGTTCTCTCCAGCAGCTCAAGGATGAGGTGTTATGGAATCCTGTAGACGGGGGAAATAATGGATCTAAGTGAGCAATCCTTAAAACTGCTCAAGGATTATTACATGAAGGAGTATGAAAAGAAACCCGAAGAAGCATTCAAAAGAACATCATACGCATTCTCTGGAGGAGACAAAGCCCTCGCTAAGAGAATTTACAAGTATGTGATAAATAACTGGTTCATGTTCTCCAGTCCTATTTTATCTAATGCACCAGAGAAGGATGAGAAAGTGCGGGGTCTTCCTATATCATGTTTTCTTGGATATGTACCAGATACGCTCGAAGGTCTTATAGATCATACATCAGAACTGAGATGGTTATCTGTGAAAGGCGGTGGGGTAGGGGGTCATTGGTCTGATGTTCGTTCAGTATCGAATATAGCGCCAGGCCCAATCCCGTTCCTTCATACTGTTGATGCTGATATGACGGCATATAAACAAGGTGTAACTCGCAAAGGGTCTTATGCTGCCTACATGGATATATCACATCCAGACATTATGGAATTCATGTCACTGAGAATCCCTACTGGTGATGTTAATAGAAAATGTCTAAATCTTCATCATGGTGTTAATGTACCCGATGCATTTATGGAAGCTGTAGAACAAGGTATTCGTTGGAACCTAGTTGATCCTAAGACGAAGAAGGTGTCTGAAGTTGTAATGGCTCGTGAGTTATGGGAAACTCTCCTAGAAACACGTTATCGTACAGGTGAACCTTATATCTATTTCATTGATAGAGCAAATGAGGCTTATCCTCAAACGCAAAAGGATAAAGGTCTATTCTCACGTGGTTCTAATCTCTGTATTGAAATTACATTACCTACCAATGAAGAAAGAACAGCTGTATGTTGCCTGTCATCATTAAACCTTGAGATGTATGATGAATGGAAAGAGTCATCTCTGGTAGAAGATCTTACTGTATTCCTTGATAATGTACTTCAATACTTTATTGATAATGCTCCAGATGAGATATTTAAAGCTAGGTATTCAGCATCGCAAGAAAGAAGTATTGGTATAGGAGCGATGGGTTGGCATAATTTATTAATGAAGAATTCAATACCATTTGAATCTCAAGCAGCTGCAGAACTTAATGAAGAAGTATTCTCCCTTATTAAAGAACGTGCAGTAGCTATGTCTGAAATATTAGGGGAAGAACGCGGAGAGTGTCCCGATATGGAAGGTACTGGTAGAAGGAATGCTAATCTATTAGCTATTGCTCCCAATGCTAATTCGTCCAGTATTGCAGGTACATCACCATCAGTTGAACCTATTAAAGCAAATGCATTTGTACATAGAACCCGTGTAGGTTCGCATTTAATTAAGAATAAATATCTTGAAATGTTATTATCAGAAAAGGGACAAAATAACGACTCAATTTGGAATTCTATTATTGGGAATAATGGTTCGGTTCAGCATCTTGAATTTTTAAGTGATCATGAAAGGGAAGTATTTAAAACGGCAATAGAGATTGACCAGAATGCTATTGTCAGATTAGGAGGACAGAGAGCTAAGTATATTTGTCAATCTCAGTCGCTTAATGTATTTTTTCCAGCGGGGGTTGATAAGGGATATCTTCATGATGTGCATTATAATGCGTGGAAAGAGGGTAATAAATCTTTGTATTATCTGAGAACTGAAACGTCAAATAAAACTGAGGTGTTGTCTGAAAAAATTGAACAGAATACAATGAAAGATTATGCGGAAACACCGAGTGGACAAGATTTATTGGAGGGCGTGACAGCAGAATTTGCCTCACAAGAGGATTGTGTGTCATGTCAGGGTTAAATGTACGTCTGTATTTGTAAACGCATTACAGAGTCTATGGTAAAAGACGGTAACACATACGGTATGGGAACCGTATGTGGAAAATGTAAATCAGCATCGAGGAATAAAGTTATGAAAATAGTTATTAATTCTAGTTACGGTGGGTTTGATTTGTCGCAAGAAGCAATAAAATATATTGGTATGAAAAGCCGTGATGACTATCTCTCGACGAAAAAACCTCGTATCACAGAGGATGAACTCTGGAGTTCTTGGAAAATAGAAAGACATGATCCAAAATTGGTTGATGTTGTAGAAAAACTCGGAACTAAATCGTGGGGATTCTGTGCTCAGTTAAAGGTTGTAGAAATACCCGATGGCACGGATTATTATATCTATGATTATGACGGTATGGAAACTATAATAGAAAAGGGACATTCTTGGTCATAATATGAAGAAAACTAGAGTGCAGGAATTTATAGAAAAAATGGATTCGGAAGAATATATATTAACCAAAGATATATCTCATTATATAATATATTCATTCCTAGCAACTCATTGTAAGGATCATCCTAACATTATGAGTCAGGTGGAATTTGATGAAATGGTATTCAGACTCTATGAAAATTGGGATGATCTCCCAGAACACAGAGATAAAGATCTTCTCAGAAAAGCATATCTCGGAATGGGAATGTGTCTTAAATATGATGAAGAGGTTTATCCAGAAGTAATTAGAAATTTAGCGATGTCTTGGTCTGATGCTTTAGCAACCCGAGATCGTAAAAAACTTCATTAGGAGGAATATGAAACTACATAAATTATTTCGGAAAATACTTCCGAAAATGTCTTCAACCGAAAGAGAAGCGCTCGAAGCTGGAACTGTTTGGTGGGAATCCGAATTATTTTCTGGAAACCCGAATTGGGATATATTAAGAGATATAGAGATTCCTAAACTCAGTGATGAAGAACAAAGGTTCATTGATGGTCCTGTTCAAGAACTCTGTGAAATGACAAATGATTATGAAATTAATCAGGCAATGGATCTTCCGAAAGAGGTTTGGGCTTATCTCAAAGATAATAAATTCTTTGGTCTGAATATAAAGAAAGAATATGGTGGTCTTGAATTTTCCGCGTATGCTCAGAGTGAAGTCATATCAATTCTAGCATCTAGATCATTATCTCTTGCAATCACAGCCATGGTGCCCAACTCCCTTGGCCCTGGAGAATTACTTCATGAATTTGGAACCGAAAAACAACAAAGGAAATGGCTTCCAGATTTAGCAGTAGGTACCGAAATCCCAGCATTTGCTCTTACTGGTCCAACCGCTGGTTCTGATGCTGGTTCTCTTCCAGATGATGGTGTGGTTGAATTTGGTATGTGGAAGGGTCAAGAAACTCTAGGGGTTAGATTAAATTGGGATAAGAGATACATAACCCTTGGTCCAGTAGCTACCCTCATCGGTTTAGCATTTAGACTTCGCGATCCACACAATCTCCTTAAAAGTTATGGAAAATCTCATGACCAAACCCTAAACAAAGGAAAATGGGATCCTACTCATGACAGAGGGATTACCCTAGCTCTAATACCAAGAAACACAAAGGGGGTTGAGATTGGTTCAAGACATTCCCCTGCTCGACAAGCATTTATGAATGGTCCGAATTACGGAGAAGATGTGTTCATTCCAATAGATCATATCATTGGTGAACACAATGGTATTGGTAAGGGTTGGATGATGCTGATGCAATGTCTTGCTGCGGGTCGTGCTATAAGTCTGCCAAGTCTGTCAATGGCGGGTTTAAAACATACTGCTCGTGTCACCACCGCCTACACTCGTATTAGAAAACAATTTAAAGTTTCTCTTGGTAAAATGGAGGGTATTGAGGAACCAATGATTCGCATTCTCTCTGATGCTTATGCTCTCGAAGCTGCTTGCGACCTAACATATGCTGGGATTGATTCTGGTCAAAGACCATCTGTGATATCAGCACTTCTAAAATATCAGTCGACAGAAAAAATGAGAAGTGGTATAAATGATGGTATGGATATTTTAGGGGGCAAGGCTATAAGTGATGGACCTTCTAATTTCCTTCTGAATATGTATATAGGACAACCGATTGCTATTACGGTAGAGGGTGCTAATATCCTCACCCGATCTCTCATCGTTTTCTCTCAGGGAGCTTTGAGATGTCACCCTTTCCTAGGTCGTGAGATTGAGTCGGCAACCAATGGAAATGAAAAAGAATTTAGAGTAGCATTATTCGGTCATATCAAATATACTTTATCTAATATTTTCAAAGCATTTGGTAATAATCTTCTAAATAGAATGTTTGTAAATCTTCCGAAAACCCCCTCGGGGAAAGATGAGACAATCACTTGGATTCAGGGCAATAAACTTCTCAAGAAATATTATGGTAGACTTGGTCAGGAATCTAGAAACTTTGCACTTCTGAGCGATATAACCCTTATGATTCTCGGTGGATCACTTAAAAGGAAACAAAAAATATCTGGTAGATTTGCAGATATACTCTCTGAAATGTACATTATGTCTGCCGTTCTAAAACGATTTGAATGTGAAGATAGAAATAAAATTGTGTCCCCCATAGTTGAATGGAATCTTCAAAATTCTTTGTTTAAGATCCAAACATCATTTGAAGAGATTTTAAATAACTATCCCACCCCATTTTTAAGAGGAATTCTGCGAGAAATCATTTTCCCTCTGGGTAGAAGATACACTCCACCATCTGATAATCTAGGACACGACATTGTAAGAAGGGCATGTGAATTTGATCTCTCCGAGAATAATGAATTAATGTCATATCCATTATCCTTGAGAAATAGAATCATTTCAAAAACCTTTTTATCTAAAGATCCAGAGGATCCATTAACGAAAATGGAAGAAGCCAGAATAACAAATAACAAAAAACTGTGCTCAGAGGTCATATCTGTGGATAAGTTTGTTAAGAAAATAACACTATATGCACGATTATCTTTAGAAAATAAATGAAAAAAAGGTTTACTTTCGTGAAGTAATGTTATATAATATACATATAAATTGATAAAGAGGTGTGTATTATGGATATAAATGAGTTAGCTATTGAGACCGTCATTAAAGCGTATGATTTTGAACCTATGGCAACTAGAGAGGAACTCTATGTTATAGGTGTAATTACGGAGGTTCGTGTAAATTCGTATGTTATTGATGTCCTAGTGGATTCGTGGTCAGAGGATAGAGATTATTCTCGGGTTGGTGAGGAAATTATTGTTCCCAAACCAAAATATATGATGAACGATTTCGAAGATAGAATAATGATTGCTGAAGAGTATACACTACATTAAAAAATTATGAGAAAAGAAAATTTAATATTAGTTGATGTTGATGGAGTTCTCCTTGATTGGGAATGGGGGTTTTATGATTTTATAAAATTCCGATACCCAAGTCTCAAACTCGTAAATCCCGATGCTTATAAAGTTGGAGAAAAATTCAATATAACAGCTAAAGAGGGTAGAGCACTTTCTCGAGAATTTAACAATTCTGCTAGAATTGGATACCTTAATCCTCTGAGGGATTCTGTTAAGTATGTGCGAAAACTCTATGAAAGAGGTTATATGTTTCATGCTATAACCTCACAGAGCTTAGATCCATATTCACAGAAATTAAGAATCTCAAACCTCGAGAATGTTTTTGGAAAGGTGTTTGTTGATTACACCATACTCGACACAGGGGATGATAAAGGTGATGCCCTGAAAGTTATTACAACAAAATATCCTGGAGAAAATTTCTACTGGATAGAAGATAAGGGAGAAAATTTAGATGTAGGAGAAGATCTCGGTCTAACCGGAATTCTAATGTCACATCCTCATAATACCGATTATCCCGGTAATAGAGTATATTATTGGGAAGAAATACACAACTCTATTATATACGGTGACACCACTTTAATAAATTAAATAAGGATTTTAATGAAGATTGAATTATATTCAAAACCAGATTGTTCTTTTTGCGTGAGCGTGAAAAACTGGTTTGATAAACATAATGTGAGGTATTCCATATATGATATAACTGAGAAAGATGAATATTTTGATAATTGGTCGAAACTTGGTCAGAGAACTGTACCGCAAATTGTTATAGATGGTAAGTATCTGGGCAACTATGATACGTTAATGAAATCTAAGGAGTTGTTTCTCTTTGAGAAAAAAGTTACAATGTTCACTCCATCTGAAACTTATAAACCATTCAGATATCCTTGGGCTGTTGAATTAACAAAGAAACATGAGCAATCCCATTGGATTGAGGAGGAAATTGATTTGTCTGATGATGTATCAGATTGGAAAAAGAATGTATTAGATTCGTCGGAAAAAGAATTTGTTATGCAGGTACTTCGACTATTTACACAATCTGATGTTGCTGTGGGGCAGAATTATTATGAATATTTTATACCAAAGATAAAGAATAATGAAATTAGGAATATGCTTGGATCATTTGCTTCAAGAGAGGGTGTTCATCAAAGAGCATATGCATTATTGAATGATACCCTCGGACTTCCTGAGTCTGAGTTTCACGCATTTCTCGAATATAAAGAGATGGAAAATAAAGTAAAATTTATGAGGGATAATGATACATCTAATTATTCCAATTTGGCAGCTGCTATAGCAAAATCTGTATTCTCTGAGGGTATTTCTTTGTTTGCATCATTTGTAATGCTGTTAAATTTCCAACGCTCTGGTAAAATGAAAGGAATGTGTAAGGTTGTAGAATGGTCTATTCGTGATGAATCTATGCACGTTGATGGTATGTCTCAGTTATTCAAAGAATTTTGTATGGAACATCCGAGGGTCGTTACAGACGAATTTAAAAAAGAAATATATTCAATGCTTCGAAAAACTGTGGAACTAGAGGATAAGTTTATTGATCTTGCGTATGGCGATAACTCTGGAATTGATAATCTTTCAAAAAAAGAAGTTAAAAAATATATTAGGTACATTGCAGATCGAAGACTACTTCAGCTTGGGTTAAAAACTAATTTCAAGGTGAAGGATAATCCACTTCCATGGCTTGATTGGGTTCTTAATGCTCCAGATCATACAAATTTCTTTGAAAATCGTGTAACAGAATATGAGGTGGGTGGACTCAAGGGGTCTTGGAATGAGGTCTATTGATTATTATATATATTTATTTAAGACTATGAATAATATATATGACATGGATATACAGAGGAAAAGAATATAATCTCACTGAATCAGATCCTAAAAAGATACATGGATTTGTCTATGAAATAACTAATTTAAATAATGGTAAAAAATATATTGGTAAGAAATCGTTTTGGTCTAGAAAAACTTATCAAAAGAATCTTAAAAGAAAGAAAAAAATAGTTGAATCAAATTGGAAAGATTATTATGGTAGTTCTGAATTATTACTTGAGGATATTCTCTCTGAGGGTACAGATAATTTTGAAAGAGTTATTCTTAAAATATGTAAGACTAAATCAGAATGTTCCTATTTCGAAGCAAAATATCAATTTGACCGAAAAGTTTTGGAATCAGATAAATACTACAATAGATGGATTATGGTTAAAGTTCGAAAATCTCATTTAGCAAAATATTTTACAAATACTTAAAAGTACATTATAATTAGAGGTATTACGAGATGAGTGATTTTTATATAAGCGAAGACATTAAAGGTAAGGTTGCTGCTTTATTAATGGAGTCTGAATGGACTCAGGAACCAAATGTTAATCTGTCGGTGTCCGAACTTGAAGCGTGGGATAAGTATAGACAAGAACTCCGGGACTTTCCAGAAGAAATTTATCAAGAAGAATTAGCAACAGGACAATGTGCCGAAAATCCAATATGGCCAAAGAAACCAGAGGTATAATCAATGAAATATGTATTAAGATTAGCAATATTAGTAACGTTTTTAACTGTAGTAATTTTATTATTAATATTGCCAGAGACGGTGGGTAATAAGGTATTTACTGATCCTGAAATGTCAAAGATAACGGAAGTTATCAATGAATATAAGTGATTCAGCAAAAAAACAATTCTCTGAAATAGGAGGTATTATTAGATATTCCTTGAATGGAGGAGGATGTTCTGGATTAATGGGTAAATGGGATATTATAGATAAGTTAGATTCGGAGAAAGACACTGTAATGTGGAGGTCGTGTGAAGAAGGTGTGTATTGCGGCATGGCGGAAGAACAGGAAGAAGAATGTCATGAATGCCCAAATATGTTTGTGATAGATAAAATTACTTTAAATCTTATGGGTAATGAGTCAACGATTGATTATACTGGTGGACCTTTTAGTCCTGCATTTAAGGTGTCTATACCAGAAAAAAATTCG
>Ga0209494_1000064_pt1 | contig 48733 bp, 56 predicted proteins | sample EN1Hudseemescosm_FD_184628 | JGI IMG/M metagenome (GOLD analysis project Ga0209494, IMG submission 184628) | Methane-oxidizing microbial communities from mesocosms in the Hudson Canyon - EN1B Hudson Canyon (SPAdes) (version 2) | ecosystem: Environmental > Aquatic > Marine > Cold seeps | place... | reverse complement strand
AGAGACCAACTGGTTGCCATCACAGATAATTCATTAAAAGGCTACCGAGACCGAGCACTACTACTTTTCGCCTACGACAGTATGCGCCGGCGCAGTGAACTCTGTGCCTGCCAATGGACTGACATCAGTACTAACCTAGATGGAACTGGCAGTTGGTTCTTACAATTTTCAAAGTCTAACCAAGAAGGCTATGGCAAACACATTCCTTTAACCGTTGAAACTATGAAAGCCTTACAAGCATGGCAAGACAAAGCTCAACTCAAAGATGGCAAGGTATTACGTGTATTTTTAAGACACCAACAAATAGGCCCATCGTTAAATACCAGCCACATTGCTAAAATATTTAAAACGCTGGCTAAAAAAGCTAACTTAAATGAATCGGCCAAGCGGAATATTTCAGGGCATTCCGCCCGTGTTGGGCATGCTCATGATTTACTCAAAGAAGGCAAGAGCCTGCCTCAAATCATGGTCGCAGGAGGGTGGAAGTCAACCGATATCGTACTACGGTATATTGAGAATAGTAATCTCGTTTTACACAGCTAATGGGATACCCCATCTTTTCGAATAACTTTAATAAATGTTAACCAAATAATATAAAAGTCAAATCCAAAAGACTGCCTATTGAGGTACTCAACATCTAATGCAACCTTTTGAGGTATTGGCAATTCATCTCGGCCATTGACTTGCGCCCAGCCTGTTAAGCCAGGAACTAATTTATGCACTCCTTTTTCAGTTCGAAGTGCGATCAAATCATCTTGATTAAATAACGCGGGGCGAGGCCCCACAAAGCTCATGTCACCTTTCAAGATACACCAGAGTTGAGGCAACTCATCTAAGCTACTTTTTCTTAAAAAATTACCCATCGGCGTTAAAGCATTTTCGGGATCTTTTAATAAATGTGTCGCTACCGTAGGTGTATCAACTTTCATACTCCGAAACTTTGGCATTTTGAAAATTTCATTATTAACCCCAACACGGTTAGACCAATATAACGCTAAGCCTTTTGAGGTTAATCGAACTAAAAAAGCGATACTCATAATAGGTAACAACAAAATAACAATGGCAACCACAGCCAGAGTTAAATCAAACAATCTTTTCATCTAAGTTGCATCCGCTATTTTCTTTAACTGTTCATCCATCGTGACCACAGGCTTCCAACCCAATAAAACACGCGCTTTTGAACTATCAACCTGCAAGGAACCGAACAAACGATTAGCCACAGTTTACTCAAAATGGATAGGATCTACAAAACAGCCTAGAAGAAGCAGTCATGCACTTAAAAACTCAGCCTTTGTTCCTAACGTATATTTTACAGCGGGAAGAAAACTTAATAGCAAAAATTTTTCTTCCATTAGGGACTCCAATATATCGTTAGTGGCTCTTGTAAAAATGCAAATATAGGCATTGCTAAATAGTCTTGTAAGCTTATCGCCCTCTCTAAAGCATTTAGCTTTTCAAAACCCACTATATGTAAAATACGATGCTTAGCATTCATCAGAGTTGTATAGCTCATGCTCATCCGTTCAAACGATGCTCTAGATGGCGTAATTGCAAAAAAACTTAAAGATTGCTTACTGTCCATAGCCTTTGGTAATTCTGGACAGCATGGAAATAACGAAGCAGTATGACCATCTAACCCCATACCAAGAACCACCAGATCCAATGGTAACTTCAAATTATGCAAGACAGATTGGCATTCATTCTGACCACTTCTAGCCGTTAAAGCTTTATTTTTTAATCCGAAAAACCTGGCCTTAGCCGCAACTCCTTTTAAAAGATGTCGCCTGACTAACCATTCATTGCTATCCGCGGTATCAACACTTACCCATCTTTCATCTACTAATGTGATATCAATTCTTGACCAATCTAATGTTGTAAGTGAAAGTTTTTCAAACAACTTTACAGGGCTACGTCCACCGGATACCGCCATAGAAACCCGATTTTGATTCAGTAATGAAAGAAATACCTTTTGAAATATATGACGACTAAGTTCCTCCGTTAATTGGTCTGCGTCTGTCGAAGAATGCCAGTTCACATGAGAAGGAATGAAATCAGGTTTAATCATAATTAACTAAGTATTTTTTAAAACAAGGCCTTACTTTTAACCAAAAAAAAATTTAATGTATCTCGCCGCCCTTCTCAGTTACTTTGACGAAAATCAACCAACGTATATACAAATCAGACTTAAATGATCTCTGGTTGAGGTACTCAACATCTAACTCAACCTTTTGTGGTGTGGTCAATTCATCACGCCCATTCAACTGTCCATTTAAGTCATTATTATTAATCTAAAAAAATCTCCTGATAAAAACACATAAATGCCTGTGACAAACGTTCTGCAGAGAATTTATTGATCACTCTATCTCTAGCTGCCTCACCCATTCGACGGCGAAGCGCCCCATCAGAAACAAGTAGCGACATAGCATCAGCTATCTCACTGTCTGAAGCGGGCTGATGAAGAATTCCCGTCATACCATCTACCACGGCATCCGTGATACCATAAATACGAGAAGCAATCGAAGGTAAGCCGACGGAGGCTGCCTCAATTATAACCGTGCCAAATCCCTCCCTATAACTCGGCAAACAGAGAACATCAGATGCCGACATGTAATCTTCAGGACAAGTAGTGTAACCAATTCTATGAACCTGCCCTGGAAATTGCTCAAAAAGTTCCATGTAACGCACCTCAAGCCCCGCTTCATCTGGACCAACAATTAAAAGATGAATATCTTCATTGGATTTTGCAACGATTGCAAATGCTTGAAATAAATCAACCAACCCTTTATCTTTACTTAATCGTCCTAAAAATAAAAAAACGATCGCATCATCACGGATACCATTTTGTTTTCTGATTTCATTGCGAACATCTTCTTTAAATTTGAATCTTTCCAAATCAACACCTGCAACCGATCCATTCGCTAAAACAATAATCGAAGATTCTTTCACAACCTTATTGTCTATTAAAAATTTACGTTGTGATGTACTATCAGCCAAAACCTTAGTGGCATTCATGGCAAGCACTTTATCAAAATATTTTAGTACTCGTCTTTGAAAACCACGTTTATTTACCCAAACTTGACCAGTAAAAGTATGGATACGAATAGGTACCCCAGCCAAATTTGCAGCCAACATAGCTAGCAACCCCGATTTAGGGAAAATAGAATGCACACAATCAAAATGATTATTTCTAAACAACCAGTAAAGTTTTATTAATATAACTAGGTCACTCTTAATTGAAATTTTTCGTTCAATTTGCATTGGTACAAATGAAACTTTATCATCAAGTAACCCAAAAAGATCCTCAGTCTTGCCATTTGTCACCAACGTCACATCATACTCTTTACTTAACGCCTTAATATGAGCTTTCATAAACCACCGCAAAGCGAAAGGAACTGTTGCCACAATACATACTTGTTTACGGTTCACATTCACACCACATACAAAAAAGCCAATAAACCGTCAGGGTAAGATATTACTGCACTCATAAAACTTCACCAATCGCGCTCGGAACATTTACTTGAGGAGTAAAATCTAATTTTTTCTCAAGCTTAACATTTGGATATTTCGTCCGACTAACAAGAGCATCTATTCGTTCTTGTGTGAGCGGAAAACGAGCAACATTTTCAGCAACACTTGTCACCAGCCTTACAACAGGTTCAGGTAATCTTAACCACGGACGCGCCACGCCAAGCGCAGACGCCATACCATTGACCATGTCTGTCAAAAGACAATCATTTGAAATGTTAAATATCTCACCCTTTGCACGAGAATCAATCCCACAGCGTAAAAGCACATCTACCACATCATTTACATGCACATACGTAGCCAAAGCGCCAGGTCTGCCGACATAAAAGAACAACCTTCTGCCTATCATTGCACCCAAGGAGCGTAATGATTGGTTGGGCATGTCAGCACCAAAGACATTTGACGGCCGTACAATGGAGCAACTCATAAAATCATGCCCACAAGTCTGCATCACCAATTCATCTGACTGGGTCTTAGTAGTTTCATATACTCCCTGTGGCTTGGTTGGAGTGCTTTCAGTCACAATCCGGCTAGCGTTAGCGGCGCCTTGTGGGGGGCCATATGCTCCTACACTACTGAGCTGGACCCATTGTCCAATATTGCCTTGTGCAGCAGCGAGAAGCCTTCTAGTACCATCAACATGAATATCATACATTTTAGATTCATCAGTAAGCTCACCTGCACAGTGATACAAAACATCCAAATTCCTGACAAAATCATGAATACCTGAACAATCTTTGGTTAAATCACCTTCAATAACATCCACAGCCGAAGGAGTTGAAAGAACTTTTGAAATTTGACGAGTCAATATCCTGACATCGTAACCTCGACATAAGCACTCATCCATTAAAGCACTACCAATAAAACCTGTAGCGCCGGTAATACCAACTAGCATTCCAAATTCCTTACACAATATGCAACCAAAATAGTTTAATCAGATTTTAAAATCGATAGTACTTACACCAAAATAAAAATGATTCCCATAGTATACAAATAAGCTAACTGCTCTCCTGCCGCACAACAATAGTCCCTGACATTGCTTTGGTGCGGAAATATGTAAATTTATTATCTGCCAACACAACAACAATATACATCGCGGATTTTAGTCATAAGTGCGCCACATTGAAAAAGCTGGGTCAGTGAGTACACTCATTGGTCGACTAAAAACAATGTGAGAGAACTTATGACTAAGTCCTATACCCATCTGACCCAAGAAAAACGATATCAGATCCATGCTTATAAGAAAACAGAATTTACTAATAAAAAAATTTCACACGAACTTGGGCGTCATGTGAGTACAATAAAAAAAGAGCTATTGAGAAACACAGGATTAAAAGGTTATCGTCCTCAGCAGGCACATTGTCATGCTCAGAATCGCCATCAGATAAAACCAAAGCCGATAAAAATGACACCTCTGATGATTAAGCGTATTAAAAAAGATCTGGAACAGCAATGGAGTCCAGAACAAATACAAGGACGCTTACTCGACGAAAGCCGAGATGCTCTTTGCCCTGCGACGATTTACCATTTTATCAAGCAGGACAAAGTTGCAGGAGGAGTGCTATACAAAAACCTCAGGCATAAAAAATATAAAAACCGCACAGGGTCACCGGACACGAGAGGCCAAATATGCAATCGGATCAGCATTGAAGAGCATCCTGCTATAGTCGATGAAAAGGTTCGTATTGGTGATTGGGAGGCCTAGAAGAGTGCTGACGTATTTAACACCGGCTGCTATGATTGAAAACAATGTTGCACTGACCCCTTGATACCACCGTAGCCTACTTTGCGAGACACCAAGCATAAGATATCAGTTTATTGATACCCATCCTGAATTCGACGTTCAACTACAATGTCGTATTTTAGGGGTATCAAAAAGCGGATTTTATGACTGGCGAAGTAGGCCATTAAGCAATCGAGAACAAAGTGATACTCAACTGTTACCTAAACTCGTTGACTGCTTTCAACAAAGCCAATAGCGAATGGCCGAATCTGGATTTAAAGCTCCAAAAGGATAATGAATAAATAAAATCCAAAGCGCCACTGTCAACCCCCCCCATAAAATAAATATTTAATCGCCCCATTTTTTATGTATTGATTGAGAACTTAAGCAAGGTAAAAATAAAAACAGCCAAGATGAACACACTTTCTAACGAATCAAACTAATAACTTTTTATCAAGTATTTATAAAACTAGAAAATCAATTTCTGATTCTGCCTATAACAACCTTAAATGTCCTTATAAACTGTCCTAACAAAAACCATACTAAATATTCATACTTATCAGTAAATAAATAAAATTTGGTAACGCAATATACCGATTTTATATGTTCTTTTACATAACAAGAACTAATACCATCGGAATGTCGACGGTAGTTTACTAGCTTTTCCTTTATATATAATATTTTATCTGGAAAGCACTTATAAATCATCAGCCACATCCCGTAATCTTCTATTGCATGCATATATACATCTTCATCAAAACGGAAACTCTTAATATGTTTAGCTCTTAATAGAACAGTAGAAAGAGGAACAGGATTCAACACTAATATTCCTCTCAACCCTTTTGCGGCAATTTTTTCAACCACCATCATCCTTAACCAATCATAAAAAAATCTAGCCTTATTGACTCCATCTGCGTCAATAATATCAACACCGGTAAATGACATCACATCAGTTGTACTCATTTTACTTATCTGAATACTTAGCTTATTTTCTTTCCAAACATCATCAGAATCAAGAAATGCTATAAATTCTCCTTTTGATTCATTTATACCTATATTTCTTGGTTTTGCAGGACCGCCACTATTTTTCTTTAGTGATATTAATCTAACTCTCGAATCTAATTTAATAAATCTGTCCACAATCAAAGCGCTACAATCGGTTGAATTGTCATCAACAATAATTAATTCAAAATTATCATAAGACTGCCGCAAAACAGAATCTATTGTTTCCTCGATATATCTCTCAGAGTTGTATAATGCAACTACAATACTTACCAGCGGATTATTTTTTATTACAGACAAGCATAACTCCTTAATATATTTACTCTATATCAGTTCACGACTGCATCAGGTGCAATGACATTGTTACTCCAGAGTACGAGGCAAGTGTTTTACATAGCTCGTAGGTTAAACAATAGGCAAAATAAAAATTCAGTCAATTGAAAAAAGATTTCCATCGTGGCAGCTCATAGTCAACATAAAAATAATCAGTACTCTGACTTTCGATATAACCCGTTTTCCCAATTCTATTGAGGGCAGTTACAAACTCTTCAGGCGTACTGACAAATGTCACGCTTTCACTTCCCCTTCCCCTTAAGGGACTTAGATTTAAACCTTTAGGATCAATAACTGTCAAAACAGTTAAACCTGCACAATGGACATCAACCGCGGCTGAAGTTACGCTGCTTGTATAGGCAATCGAACATCGATTAAGTAGCGCTGGAATAGCCTCATTAGTAACTTCCAAATCGAGTTCAGGATAATCTTCCACAAAGACTGGGCAGTTCGGATGTGGCTTAACAAGATACTTAATCTTCTCATCATTCAACTGCGCTGCTGCCTGTAAAAGACTCATCTGTTTATCAGTATTTTTTTTCAGATAATCACCTAGCACAAGTATTGTGTTAACTCTTACCCCTCTTGTTACATAATTAGCCTTATGATTAACCACCTCTGCCAAATGGAGATAGCGTAATGCTTCAACCTCAACCAACTGGTCTTTTGGATAACCACCATCAATATACGTCTTCTTCGCTGCAGCACCGTTCACACCAACGTAGTCAGGAATGGGGAGATCACACTTACCAGTACGCAAATAACTTTTATTACTATAGAAATATCTCATGTCCCAGTATCGAACTGTAGAATGTGGGCAGCCAATCAACCCATGACCATGACCTGCAGATTCCCAAGCGTGTATAAAAGCAAACTCCCAAGCCTGATTTTCTTGTAGATAGCAACCTTTCTCCTGTCTTGGAAGATAAACCATTGCCTTCTTGAAGAGAGCCAGAAATAGTAGGTTGCTCATTGCAGTATTACCAGCAAATGAAAGCAAGAAATCCCGTTTAAACAAGGGCCATAAAAAATCACTTTTATTCTGAAGCGCTTCCCCAAGATGATTTTTCAGTCTGGCCAACTGATTCCAGTCTCGCATGACACCCATCACCAGTCCAACACTGAGAAATGAATGCATAGTTACATGAACTTGGCTACCAGCATGTGATTGGTTAAACTGCTTAATGGTGTCTCTAGCAGTCGAGGCATTCGGCAACTCCCCATTTTTTACATAGATATGAAGCCAATTAGTTGTAATCTTATTCGCAGTTAGTATTTCTGGTAACGCTGTCCAATACCTACTTTCATATCGCCCTTGCTTTACTGAGTCAGAATCAAGATTGAACAGGTAGGAGACAAATGTCGTTGTCGACTTGGATTTTTTCCATTCATCCACACCTACACCCTTCAACGGCCAATGTGTGACCAGATGATATATCAACCATATAAAAGCTTGAAAAGAATACGGTAACAAATTATACATGTGTTTTGCCAACCCAACTGTGGTCGTCTTTTGCACAACACGCTGCCAACTGAACCCTACATTTTGGGCAATAGATAATAGCCTCATTGACTCTGCTAATTCAGCATTCGATGAGTTCAGCGTTATGTGTGTGTAGTCTTTTGTCTCAAACCACTCTTTGAACGCCATCAACTTGATCGCATTATTGATCTCGGGTGATTTCAAATAATTGCACTTCTCAGTTAAAAGTGTCATCCACCAATAACTAAACTCTGGTCGTAGTTCAAGAATATCAATCACACGCTTATCTCGAATCCTGAGTTCACCTAACTCATAAATAAATGCAAGATATTCTGCTTTCAAATGTTCGGCATTATCTTCAACTAACTGTGGAACTGAGAACCCCTTAGCGGTTTCTGAAGTAATATAACTTTGCCAATAAGATACATCACCGTGTTTTAATGGTAATTGCTCATCTGAGTCCCAGATAAGCAATGAGACATCATCTACATCTTGAGACACATCTTCACCTTAACATTAGAACAAAGATAATCAGATAGCATTACGCATTATCTTTTCAACTCTCAGTAAATCATCATTCGTATCAACGGCATATGTCTGGTGTTTAGTAGGTATCATTTTCACCTTCAGCCCATGCTCGAGTACTCGCATCATATCGACTGATTCAATAACTTCTAAGGGTGTTGGCTCTAATTCTGTATACTTAAGTAAAAAATCTCTTTTAAATGGTATAATACAAACCTGCTTTTTCATCGGAATATTTGAAGTTTTGCTACGCGTAGGTATTGGCTCTCTAGAAAAGCAGATTGCATTGCCCTGCAGATCACACACAACTTTGATACAGTTTCTATCTTCAAACTCTTCGATAGTTTCGATATCTCCAAGCAGATTAACAATCAAAATCTCCGGATCATCCAGCATAGGTGTTACTGCTTCGGAGATCATATCAGGATGCGTCATCGGCTCATCGCCCTGTACCATTACAATGATGTCATAGTGAACGCCATCCTGTTTTTCAAGGTAGCCCAGCGCTTCGGCACAACGATCAGATGCGCGTTCATGATGATCAGCCGTCATCACTGCCTGACCACCGATGGATTCGATGTAGTCCGCAATCTCCTGATCACAAGTTGCCACCACTGTCTTTGTCAACAGATCACACTGAGCAACACGCTCATATACATGTCCAATCATTGGCTTACCAATTATTTTTGCCATTGGTTTTCCTGGAAATCTACTACTACCCATACGAGCAGGTATCATTGCAAGTATATTCATCTATAACTCACCTTCACATTCAGTTTAAATTGCTTGTACATGTTAACGTGCCCAATTAATAAATTGGCTCAACCCGTCGTCAACACCAGTAAAATGTTCCATCTTCAAAATTTTCTTCAAATCTGTTACATCTGCGTAGATACCAGACTGATCCCCAGGTGTTCCACCCTCAATGTAATAACTACTACCAGTTACTTGTGCACAGATCTTATCTAACAGTGTTCCGACTGTAGTCTTTACGCCAGTACCAATATTTAATGTTTGACATAAAGCTGATTCATATGTGCTTGCACGAAACCATGCCTCAATCACATCATCTATGTAAATCAGATCACGAAAACGATCAGTGTTTCCTTTTACCAAAATATTTCCACTTTCTAATGCCTGTGCGAGAAAGATGCTCACCATTCCCTGCCTCAGATTCTTCATATCCTGACCTGGCCCATACACGTTATACATACGGAGGGAAACATATGGCAATTGATCCTTATAAACATGCAAATAACCTTCAGCTGCTAATTTACCAACTCCATAGCATGATAGTGGGCTACAAGTTTCACTCTCCGAAATAGGCTTATCTTCAACAGGACCGTAAACTGACATGGAACTTGCATAAACAATTCTCTCCGAAGCATTCTCTATTCCATATCGAATCAAGTTGAGAGTAGAAATTGTATTTTTTTCCAAATCAACAACAGGATCGTCAAAACTAATCTCCCCAGAAGATTGACCAGCAAGATGCAATATTTTTTGACAAGCCTTTGGAATCTTGGCAACCGTTGATTGTTGAGAAAGATCCCCCAGAATAAGCTCAACGCCATCAGGCACATTATCCTGATTGCCATTAGAGAGGTCATCAATTCCTACAACTTCATAGCCCTCTTGCAAAAACCTAGTGGCCACATAAGATCCAATAAACCCTGCAACTCCAGTAATTAGAACTCTTTTCATTCTTAAATTATCTATTTAATCTTTATTAATAATTCCGATCAATGTATCGCATTTTCCACTATTGATGAGAGCCCGTTTATAGCCTTCTTCAAGCTCAGTACCTAATTGTTCTGTAAAACGTTCCATCCCACCAGGGCGTCCATCTCTTGCCCATATCATATGATTTGACAAATCATAACGTTGGTCACGCAGCACTTCATAAGGTCTTCCAAGTTGTTTTAATAAATAGTGAGTTGATGCTTCACTAAAATACCATGGATGGGCGATCGACCAATAAAATCGTTCGAAGGAAGGAATGTCATATACTGAATAGAGTGGATCGGCAGCATTAGGAATTTCAAAAATAATCTTACCACCTGGTTTAAGTAATGCCAGCTGTGACTCAAGGAATGGTACCGGATCAGAAATATGTTCAAGTACAAAAAAGTGCATTATCAGATCATACTTTGTTTCAGTATTCTTGAGCTGATTAATCGACTCAAACACATCAAGTCCACGCTCTCGAACATACTCGCTAAACACCCCGGATGGCTCAATCCCTGTACATTGATGACCCGATTCCACCAAAGGCCATAACATAAAGCCAGAAGAACAACCAACTTCCAAGACACTGCAACGATCTGGTAGTAATGGCTTTATATAATTCATTCGACGAAGCCGGGTTTTCTCGTTAGCGAATATATGATCTTCTGCTTGATGCCAGCCACCTTTGGTGCCAGCACGTCCAGCCATGAAAGACTCAAATTCAGCGGCATAAAACTTTGCTTCTTCATCGGGTGTCAATCCAGGAAACTGGTAACGAACATCACAAGCATTACATTGGAAGAATGATCGATTCCCACTATCATCACCATAGACATGTGGTGTAACTACAGATTGCGCCTCTGCTGCTGAATTACATAAAGGGCATTTTTCAGGCAAAGACATATTCACCCCAAACTTTTAAATAATACATCATAACTCCGTTTTAGGATTGCTTGCATGATGATTCAGAATCACTGAATCAATTGAATAGGCAATGAAACGATAACCCTCAAGCAGTCGTTCTTTTAAAACACTCTCATCAGGCATCACAACATGTACGCCAGATGGTATTCCTATCTGGTTTGTCGCTTGTTTTATTTTGTCCATCACAACCTTAAACTCTGAATGATCAAATTGTGCGGTCAACCCCATCGAAGCAGACAAATCATAAGGACCAATCAAGATTGCATCTAGACCTTCAACCTGTAAAATAGCATTCAGGTTTTCAACTGCATTCACATGCTCAATCATCGCAACAAGTAATGGTTGCTGGGCTTCTTCGATATAGCTATCAAAATATTTACCAAAAAGATTAGCCCTAGAAAATGCTACCCCACGTTTTCCTGCAGGTGGCCATCTAATTGCATCTCGAACCAGCTCTAACTGTTCAGCACTTTCAACCATAGGCACTATGACACCACCAGCCCCTGCATCTAGCACTTGTTTGCACTCGACAACATTACCTTGCGCTAATCTAGCTAATGGCAGAGTGTTACCCAATTCAAGTGCACGAAAGAGATCCGGCAACTGGTGCACTGAGACTGCTCCATGTTCAATATCTACTGCTACCCAATCGTAACCAGCTTGTCCCATAATTTCGGCAATAGATGGATGAGGAATCTGAATCCAGCTTCCAATACTATGTCCGCCACTGCGGAGTTTTTCTCTAATGTCTTTAATTGCTTCAAGTCTATTCATTACAGAAATCCTCAATCATTAGACATGATAAATTTTCTTGTAGTATCAAATTTAAATTAGTTCGTCGAAGTATAAATGGCACACAGTTAGCTATAGCTGCATCATAGTCACTACTTGAATCCCCAATCATGACAGTCTCATTAGGCTCAATTGAGTTTTCACATAGTAATACACTAATCGCCTCATCCTTTTTTATTGGTGCACCAACAACCTTACAAAAGTACGATCGTATTTGAAGTGATTCTAATATCTCTTCGATTTCTGATTGAGGTGTTGCAGTAACTAAAAAAAATGTTTGATTGTATGAATTTTTTAGAATGTATTCAAACACTCCTGGCACCCAATCTGATTCGATAACTTTTTCTTTAACTAAAACTGAAAATTTTTCTGAATACTCATCAACCAAAATCAGCGATGGGGATTGCCCAGACCATTCGAGATAAATTGGCAACTTATCAAATCGAGACATCCCACCATTTGCTTCATGATGGCTTTTAACCTTCTTCGCAACATCACTTCCAAACGATTCAAACATTTGTACAAATGCATTTGACTTAACTTCAACTGAATTTTTTATAACACCATCAAAATCCCAGAAGATATATTTTTTAGTTGCGAGGAGATTAAATACAGAGCAGTCATTCATAAAATAATTAGTTTTCACTATATCAACTTAAGACAACTCTTTCTGTAAACTATCAATTAATTGTAACAATCCTTGTCCCAAGTCGACATGTATTGGTGGTATAAATTTTCTACCCAACTTTGGTTGGTACGCATAGGGTGTTCTAACATAGTGACCAGCATAGTTTCCATCAATAAATTCCACAGATTTTTCAGGCAGACCTAGAATCTCCGCCAACATCCTCAGCATATCAAGCACGCGCATTGTCTCCTGACCAGTTAATACAACACTTTCGTTTTTGAAATCATCATTGAGTGCATGAACACTCGCACGAGCTGCATCCTCAACATGAATGTACTCTCGCATGGAATCGGAATTACCCTCGTAGCGCAACTTTCCGTCTTTCAATGCAGCTCGCACAATTCGCCGCAAACCATTAGTCTCATCTGCTCTTGGTCCATAAAGTGAACCATATCGCAAAATGGTATAGTCCATCCCAAAGACACGTTGGTATTCCTCAACATAGGCTTCTGATGCTTGCTTGCTGCAACGATAAAACCCACCTTCACGGCTATGGACATAAACTGTACTAGCGTAAACAAAACGATTTACATCATTTAAGCGACACGCTTCCATCACATTCATATTACCAAGAATGTTAATATTGACTGTCTTAAGCGGTTGTTCCAACGCCTGATTAAGATCTGCAAGTGCTGCAAAATTATAAACCACATTAGCATCGGATATAGTCTGATTTAATTTTTCTGCATCAAGAATATCACCAACAACCATCTGCTGTTCAGGGGAGAGCCATTTAGATTCACTATAATCATAGATGGTTACCTGATAACCGGAATTACTTAGATGATCTGCAACATGAGAACCAATAAAACCACTGCCACCAACAACTACTGCTTTCTTCATCACAATCCCTGCCTTTGAACATCATACTCTTCCTCTGGTACAACACCTTCTAGAGGTTTACCAGTCAAAAAACGTACAGCCTCTTCTGTTGCTTCTATCTCCATTCGAGTACGGCAATCAACTGACATCGAACCCATGTGCGCAGTCAATAAGCAACGTTGAATCTCACGAAGCGGACCATCATATGGTTCAAAATCAAAGACATCAATCGCAGCACCACTCAATTGGCCTGATTGCATAACATCATAGAGATCCTGCTCATTAATTATTCCGCCTCGAGCTGTATTAATTACTATTGCATCTTCTTTCATACTTAGAAGCTGCTCTTTTCGAATCATATTCTTAGTTAAAGTTGTTAATGGCGTATGTACACTGATGATATCTGCTTCCTTAAAAATTTTATTTTTATCAACCCATTCAATATTAATTTCATTGTTTAAAGTTGTATTCGGCGAAATATCATTAACCAGAATCTGATTTGTATCAAAGCCTCTTAAATGGTGCAAAACACCTGTACCAATTCGTCCAACACCAATGATACCAATTGTAACCTCCGATATTCTTCTTCCAAAGAAACGATGCCATTTTTTATCATGCATTTCAGAATTGGAGACATGAACTGAGCGTAGAAGTGTCAACATCATGCCAAGCGTGAGTTCAGCAACTGCAGGGGCAGGGGCGTCGGGCGTATAGGAGACAATAATTCCACGTTCTTCTGCAGCCAGTAGATCAACGCTATCAAGCCCAATGCCGACACGAGAGATCATCTTGAGATTGGTGGCCCGATCCATCACCTTACGGGAGATCTTCTCAGTACCAGCAATGATCACATCAAAATCCGTAACCATTTCAGCTAATTCATCCTCAGTCAGTTTTTTATTTAGTGGATTGATTAGGTATTCAATTCCAGCACTTTTAAGCAGCTCTAAAGGGAGAGAGTTTTTATTACCAAATGGTACAGTGGTAATTAATGCTTTAAGCATATAAGATCCTTGTATTATGATGGTTATTTTGATTTGCAGCTTTAAACGACTTTGTAGCAGATTTATCTAATATCCAAGTAGACCCAATTGTAAGCCTAACTGGAAGTTCAAAAATATTATGCGGATTATTTAGAGCTTCTCCTAGAATTTCCCCTTTCTTTTCTCCAACCGCCAATACGAAAATTGATTTTGCAGACTTTATAACTTTTGGCGTTATCGTAAGACGGCATGAGGGTGATTTTGGAGCAATAACAGGTACAACTAACCGCTCAGTTTCATAAAGTGCATCATCAAAGGGAAATAGTGATGCGACATGTCCATCTTCGCCGACAGATGAAAGGAGGATATCAATATTAAATGGCAACATTTTCGAATAACGTTAAGACTCCATTACAAGGTCTGTCGCTTCTCCATATAAACGAAAAATTTTATTAGACGGTACTGATTTACATTTAAAGAATGAGTTATAAACCATATTATAGTTTGAATCACTATGGTTAGCTAACACACCTTTCATCACCAAAATAATATGAATACAAATTAGCATCCCAAATTCCCTGCACACACCAATAATCATACAAAGATGTAGCTGCACGCCCACCAGGCAACATAAATGTTCTGCTTTTATTTGCATCAACTTGTGAAAGACATGAGTGATTGAGAGACTGAGTTACAATAAAATTATAATCTTTTAACATGGAATAATCTCCCGCTTTGAAGATGTTTTCTATACGGTACAAATAATAAAGCAGTCATAGCAGACATAAAGTAAAAATTAAAAATATCTGCAAAAAAATAAAGGTTATAAAACAGAATACTATTAACTAATATTAATAGCCCATAACTAATCAAATAATCTTTATGACGTGAAGAGTTAAAGATTAAAGCAGGCTTTATAGTAAAATAAAATATCATAATAGTAAGAAAAAAGGCAATAATCCCATACTGACCATATATCTTATATAAGATACTATCTTGAACATGCCGTAAATATGGCGTCACCCCCGAGCCTAATAAAGTAAAACTAGTAGATGATAGACCTTCACCAATTGAAACTGATGCACTTTGCAGCCTCAAGTTCACCATACCAGAATCAAATATTTGAAGTAGTAATTCAATCAATAAGGGTAATAGGGTTAAAGGTAAAATAAAAGCAATCATTGTATATATGAAAGAACTTATTCTAAAATATAACAAAAAAAATGAAGCTATAAGAACAGCAAATGCCGTATATGACATAACAAATAACAAGGCAAAAACATGAATAGCCGAAACAATAATCTTCCAGCTTTTACTGATCCTAGAAATTAAAGAAAATGCCATCGTAAATAACAAAACTGAAGATATATATTTAGGTTCACGAGAAAAAGACAAAGAACGGTTAAACTGAAAATCAATCATGCTTTTTTGATCGCTTGCGCATACCTCAAAATATCCTAACATATATGGATTAACAAAATTACAATTTACTCGTCTGCCTATCTCATTACCAGGAATCGCAATATTGAATGAGGAAAGATCACCTTGATAAGCAAGTAAAACTAGAGCTTGCTGAAATACTATGCTCAATGAAACGACCGAACCAACTACAGCCATAACCTTAAAAATAAAATAATAATCTTGACGTATACCTAAAGCAAGAAACATCATTAACAACAAGGCCGAATATTTTACAGCAATTAGATAATCCCCAATAACTAGTTCATGAACAAAAAAATATACCGCAGAAGTTAATAAAACAACGGCAAGCGAACTATGTGATGACAAAAAATATAATCGCCCCCTTTTGAGTATAATAAATATAAGGTAGATAAAGGTAACTAACAGAAAGAATAATAAAAAGTATTGAGTGTTTCCATCTACTAGGTAATATGTGACCATTAGGTTTCTATCATACATTACAATAAAGAATAAAAACACACCTCCAACGAACCTTAAATAGTTATTAGTATCAATAGACATAGTGCCGTTCATAAGAAATAAATATTAACCTATTATTCTTGAAGTCCAAGCATTTCAAATTCCTTTTGATAAATTTCATTATTTGAAAGATTATTCAAAAGGCGTGTTTCATTTAAGGTCAGAGTTTTATTCTTCCTAAACCCAGACTTAAGCCGAGGAATATTCAACTTAGAAGAAACCATATTTTCTAAATCAGATACTAACAAACTAATATCATTAAAGGAATATACTTTATCTACAATCAATTTATCATTGGCAGTATACCGGCACCAGTTTTCAGAAAAGGCATATTTCGCATCTTCTTCCAACCACCTAGAAAGGCTACATACTTTTGCAATAGAAGGATGTGGACGTTTAATTTTATCAGTAAACGGTGAATATAATTCAATAGCATTATAAAGGTTGCGGTACAAAGGGAACTCAATACCATACTTGTGGTGAAAATATGTCGACAAGCTTTTATCACGAGGATCTCTTTCAATTGCAAAAGTATAGTAGTTATCCCAAATCTCATCACCAACCAGCCCTTTGATTTCATAAGCCCATGCATGTTCATAATAAATCCCTCGAGATCCTTCCCTAACCCTTTTATTATAATGCTCAGAATTTTTATAATTCTGAGGAAGTGGTATTCCATTTTCTTTTGCGTATAACTCATCATAATCAACAACAGGTGTCGAGGTATCTTCTTCGCCCAAATATGGCCGAAGCGCAATTTCAATAGATGTACCAGCTACCTTACCGCACTTCACAAATATAAACTTATGCTTATGAGAAATGATCATTTTATATTCCAAATTATTGTGATAGTAAATACAACTAAATTTAAAAGTACTTAATATGAATTCAATAAATTAAATCATTGTACTAAATGCTCTTGTTGATAGCTTTTTATCTGATTAAGGGTAAATTCACGCATATTTTCTTTGTTATACCACGCTTTATACCATTGGACAGTTTCATCTATCGTCCGATTTAACGTCCAAATTGATTTCCATTTTAGTTCAACTCTCGCCTTAGAACAGTCCAATTTCAGGTAATTCGCTTCGTGTGGATGGGATCCATCATCTGACTGCCATTGTGAATTATCACCCCAACTCTTAACCATGATATCGGCTAGATCTGATACAGGGCATGCGTATTCGTCACTTGGGCCAAAGTTCCAACCATCGGCAAACTCATTTGGGTGTTGAACTAATTCCTGACAGAGCATAAGGTAACCATTTAGTGGCTCTAAGACATGTTGCCAGGGACGTGTCGCCATGGGATTACGCACCTGTAGAATCTTCTTTTTCATGAAGGCACTCATTGCATCAGGGATAATTCGGTCTTTCGCCCAGTCACCTCCACCAACTACATTACCGGCACGGGCAGTAGCTAATGCAATACCTGCCTCCTGAAGAAATGATCTACGATATGCAGACGAAACCAGTTCGGAACAGCCTTTACTACTACTATACGGATCATAACCACCCATAGGTTCATTTTCTCGATAAGCCCACAGCCATTCCTTATTTTCATAACATTTATCAGTTGTAATATTAAGAACAGCCTTAACAGTTGAGCAACTTCTAGCAGCTTCAAGTATATTTACTGTTCCCATAACATTTGTACTAAATGTAGCAACTGGATCAATATATGAATCGCGCACCAATGACTGTGCGGCCATGTGGATAACAATGGCCTTGCTGATGTAGCGTCCTTCTTCACGGACTTTATAATGAACAGCTCCATCCTGAAAATTTTATTCTGGTAGGCTTATTGATAATCTCAAGCATTCCAGTAAAGCTTATCATTTAATAGTTGCTTTTGTTTCAGGTTTTGAAGCACTTTAAGCCTCATCATTTCTGATGCTCTAAAATCAGGATCCATAAAATTCATTTTTTTCAGACCTGCAGCCAACTCATCAATGCTTTGAGCCAAATCTACACTGGGCAAATGATCTGGGGCAAGTGATGCATAAAGTGAAAAATCCACTTGGTATGAACGCTTGTCAGGTGCTGCTTCCTTATTCACTTCAATCTTAGTTCCAGGAATTCGCTTTGCGACTTCACTAGCAAGGTCAACTACTTGATAATTCCACTCATTTCTACCGACATTGACAGCAATAAAATTACCACCATCATTTTTATCTCGTTGAATTGCCCATTCCATTGATCTAACCATATCCTGGACATCAATCAGTGGCCTCCATGGAGTTCCATCACTGAGAATTTGGATTGTTCCCGTTACTAATGCGCATGCAACAAAATCATTAAGCACAAGATCCAATCTTAATCTCGGAGACATTCCACAAGCTGTTGAATATCTTAAGCACGTTGCCTCAAAATTATCATCTGCTAAAGATTCTAAAACCTGCTCCATATACACTTTTGATTTAGCGTATGCCGTTAATGGATTAAGAGCATCTGTTTCTTTTCGCTTTCCACCTTCTGCCGAGCCATACATGCTACAACTAGAAGCAAAAATAAACTTTTTAACGCCCATTTTTTTTGCAACCTTAGCTATCTCTTCACTAGCTTTTGAATTGATTGCTTCCGTAACATCTGAAAATGCATTCCCCATGGGATCATTAGAAATAGCAGCAAGATGTATTACAACATCAATGCCATCTAAAATATTTTCGTCAAATTTACGTATATCACCAAAATATTGGACATCATATTTTATTTCTGGACTAATATCGACAGCAGTAAGACAAGAATTAAAAAAACCAGTATCATAACCTTTCAAGGTCAGATCGTTTATATTTTTACGTAATTGCCTTCCTAAAACAGAGCCAATATAACCTGTATTTCCGGTAACTAATATTTTCATTAAGACTTCCCTTATGATTCTAAATTTGAATTAATGTATTTATCAAAAACATATTCTGCTATGGCTAATGAGCTTGTAAATGCGGGCGAAACAGCATTTAGTATATGAACTGTATTGTCTTTCTTCCTGACAATAAAATCCATTTCAAGTGTACCTTTTACCTTATCGACTAACTGTGCGCGTATACCTACTTTATTACTTTTTTGTAAATCATTTGCCCGTAAATTCGGAACAAGTAATTTTGCCGCTTTTAAATTAAAATATTTTATGGATCGAAGTAATTCTTGGTGAGTGTGATTTCTAAAACCTTGCTCATTTTTAAAATACATATGAGCACATTGATAGCTTATCGATTCAATATCTTTTAGCTCTATACCCGATAAGCCACTATAATTTTCACGACCTAGAGCTGGAATTGCAGTAGGACCAAAATAAACATCACCAGAAATTGTTTTTACGCTATGCACCCCTAGGAAAGGCAAATCCAAATCGGGCAAGGGGTAAATTAAAGCATTTATTTTTACTTTTGAGTTTTTATCTAATTTAAGATAAGCCCCTTTAAAAGGGAGAATGGTAAACTCCTGCCCAACCTGAAATAAATTTGACACTCTATCCGAATGCTGACCTGTTGCATTTATTAACATTCCATACTTATAACTTTCTCCTGAAGAAACCCTTACTATTTCTTTATCTGGATCAGCACCACAAACCATAGCACCATAGTTAAAATTAACACCCTGCTCCTGTAACTCTGTTATTAATGATTCTAAAATAGCTAGCGGATCAATAACGGATGTTTCTGGCGAATATAGCGCTCTTCCTGTTGCAGTTCTTGCCTCAGGTTCAATTTTATTTAATTCTGACTCATCAATAAGAGATACTTTAGCGCCATTTATTTCTGCACGTTTATATAACAAATCCAGTGCTTGATCATCCTGCTCTTTAGTTGGAACTATTACTTTTCCTATACGATTAATAGGAAGTCCTCTTGATTCAGCGTATTCTGACATTTGACGTGCGCCATCAGCACATAATGTAGCCTTTAATGTTTTTTCTGGATAATAAATTCCTGAATGTAAGACACCACTATTCCGACCGCTACCATGAAGACCTATTTTATTTTCTTTTTCCAACACACATATTTTGACATTGGCCTTTTTACTTAAAATGGTTTTTGCAAGCGTTAAACCCACGATTCCACCGCCTATAACCACATAGTCGTACTCATAATCAAACATAATATTTACATACTTAATTAAATAGATTTATTTCTATCACACCCCAAAAGATAACCTACCGATAATCACGCTAAAAAAAGTATTGAAGAAGGAATAATCTACTTTTCAAGCGCCTCTCGTACTATTTCACCCATAGGCCGTTCTTCATCATACAAGTACCCTAAATTAAATTGTGCATCAGTATTAACTTCATACTTATACCGTTCCTATCTTGTAGATATGAGACTTCTTTACCTTCACTAACTCCTGTTAAAAGTAGTAATGAGACGAATATTAAAATAGTGTTCTTCATTTCTTAGTTCCCTTAAACGGTTCTACTTAACCAACTTCTACCATACACCCAAACTGATCTGTACCCCATTTAACGGACATGAATTTCTAAGTTAAACTAGATAGAAATGAGGTGTCAAAAATGGGTAACAGAAAGTATACAACAGAATTTAAGCTTGATGCAGTACGCTTAGCGTTATCGAGCGAAACAAGCCAGGCTCAAGTCGCACGTGATTTAGGGATTAATGAGCCGAGTCTTTACAGTTGGATCAGTCAATATCGGGGTGATGTTTTAGATAACCCGAATACACTGAGTCCAGAACAAGAGTTGGTCGCGCTTAAAAAAGAAAATGCTCAACTCAAACAAGAACGATAAATATTAAAAAAGGCGGCGGTGGTATCAAGGGGTTAGTGCAACAACCTATAATTTATGAGGCGCTAGGTTGTTATGAAGGACTTGTCAAAACGTGGTTTAGACCATAAGGAAAAACTAAAAGTATGGAACTTATGGCGTCAGGGTAAAACTCTCAGCGAAATAGGTTTGACGGTCGATCGGCATGCTGGTTCTATATTCGGTGTACTTAAATTAAAAGGTGGTATATCGCCAGTGCAACGAAAACGTAGAAGCTTGTATCTCTCACGAGAAGAGCGAGAAAATATTTCCAGGGGATTAGCGTCAGCCTTGCTCTGTATATTTTTTTCCAGTGGGATTAATCAGATATTCAATTCCAGCCTCCTCCAACATATCAAGAGGTAGTCTGTTTTTTTCCCCAAATGGAACCGTTGTAATCAATAATTTCATCTACATTTCCGATATTTTAACTAAAATTATAAATGTAACGACTCCACATAAAAAACATTTTATTTAATAATAAAACACCCACCAGTAGATCCAGCAAAAAACAGTGAACTCTCATTTCTTTCCATAAATTCATCAACACATTTTTTTGCACCTGGAAATTGAGTATAACCATAGTCATCAATTACAATAACACCGCCCTTCTTAAGTCTAGGATAGAAAAATTCTAAGCTATCAAGAGTTGGTTGATATAGATCGACATCTAAATGAACAAATACAAATTCCTCGCTTTCTACTTCACTAAACCTATCTGGAATCCATCCTTTATATAACTCATAAAAATTAAATGACTTCAATACTCTATGCAGATCATCTTCTCCTGAAGAAAACAATAATTTCTCATTTTTAATATCTTCATCACTCATTTTATGACGCACATTAGTATCTTCTTCTTGCTTATCTGACAAGCCCATTTCAAAGGAATCAAAAATACTAAATTTTCCCTTAAAATCATTTTCCGCAAGAATTTCTGAAATAATGTAACTTGAATGCCCCTTCCAACATCCACATTCAGCAACATTGCCAGATAAACCTTTATCTAATACATGCTTTAACATCTGCTGCAATCTGTAAGACCTACATTGCTTTAGGAAATGATCTGTATTTTCCATACCAGCATGAACTAACCCTTTATTATAAAGGGTTATATAACTATCATTGTGATAAAAGGATTCGAGTATGTTACGATCAACAAACACATGATCTGTATCCTGCTTCTTTCGGGCAACAACAATATCTATATTCAATAACGTTGCTGTTTGGGTAATGCATGCTCTTAAAACATCTTTAAGAAAAGTTTTCATAACACGTCCTTTATCATGGTTTAGCAGTCAAGTAATAATCGCCACTGCGTTGAATTCATTCAATATTCTTTTATGCTGTATTTTCCGTCAGCTCGCCATTATGACAATATAGCTGAACATTACCCTTTTTTCCAATACTGATAGTTTTTCTTTTCCCTACATCTAGTTTTGCTGAAGAAGGTGTATGGTCTTTTACCCAATATGGTGGTGCTATTCTTGCGACCTCAAGAAATATGGTTGAAAGTTCAACATTGAGTCTCAATGGGGCAATCACCTTTTCAGATGGCTCCCAAGCATCTGCAGCCCTCGCTGGAGATGTCAAAGAACTTAGCTTCGATGATACTCACGATGCTCGAGTTTTGACTGGGTTTGATGTCGGATATTTTCTTTCTGACGATTTTGAGGTTTTGGGAGGCTTTCAATATATTGCAGCGGATGGAAAATCAACAAAAGCTATTGATATAACAGCTGCTTTTAACTTTACTGATGCCGCTGGTGCTAACACAGCCGGCTCTACATCCTGTATTGATTTTGTAATTGCAACTAAATCACGAATATCTCCATTAATATGGTTCTGTAATGACTGCCCCACTTCAGCAACATCAAAAATTGATGGAACAGTTGGAGGAGATAAAGCATATCCTGTCACTTCAGCACCCAAATGGTTAAGCCATAGTGAAAGCCAACTCCCTTTAAATCCTGTATAACCAGTCATGAAGACCTTACGACCTTTCCAAAATGAAGAATCAATCACCATACTTTCCAAGGTGCTTTACCGTTATGCCAGAGATCATTAAGTATGGTTTTCTCTCGCAGAGTATCCATTGGCTGCCAGAATCCCTTATGCTTAAATGCAGTGAGTTCATTATCCTTAGCAAGCCCGGCCAATGGCTCATTCTCCCAACTGATAGAGTCATCTTCTACGCGCTCAATTACCTTAGGTGAAAGCACAAAATAGCCAGCATTGATCCAGCCACCATCACCTTCTGGTTTTTCCTGAAAGTGATCCACCATACCTTTATCTGTAATCTTTAATGCACCAAAGCGACCTGGTGGGCGAGCGGCAGTTATTGTTGCCAACTTTCCATGCGATTTATGGTATTCAATCAATTTTGTAACATTCACATCGCTAAGCCCATCTCCATATGTAAAGCAAAACATTTCCTCATCTTTCACATATGCTTCTATACGCTTAAGTCTTCCACCTGTCATAGTGCTTTGACCTGTATCAACTAGTGTAACTTCCCATGGTTCCGCACGTTCTTGATGTACAGTCATTCGGTTCTCTTTAGTAGAAAAGGTAACGTCAGACATGTGTAAGAAATAGTTAGCAAAATATTCCTTAATGACATACCCCTTGTAGCCACAACAAACAACAAAATCATTTATACCGTGCTTAGAATAGGTTTTCATAATATGCCAAAGAATAGGCATACCCCCAATCTCTACCATAGGTTTAGGTTTAAAATCTGTCTCTTCACTTAGTCTTGTTCCCAAACCACCAGCCAAAATTACTGCTTTCATAAACAACTCGCCTCTTTTCTAAAATTAAACATAATCAATTCCAATATATTGGTACGCGTTATTTGAGAGTCCTTTTACTTCATGCATATAATTTGAGTTCATTACAAAAATCGTAGAACTTTCAGGCAATTTAGCTAGGGCATCCTCTGGCGAGCATACTAATAAGCCTGTTGCAGGCAAGTACTTGCCTTGTTTAGAAGGATTAATATCAATAATAAGGTCAACAGGATAACCATTACGATTTCTCAGCAATGCAAAAATGACACCTTTGGATGCACCACCCCACACAGCAACTTTATTCTGTTCTGTTCCTTTATGTACTGCAATACTTCTATTAGTCTCTATCGAGAATGCTACTTGATCATTGGCGTCAAATTGAGGTTCCTTAACACTCCCTAACTCAGCAACCACATAAATATATTGTCCGCCAAATAATTTTCCAGTTTCGATAACACTTCCGAAAATTCTTCGAAAATCCGATTCTCTGAAATAATTTACATGCTCATAAAAAATATCAAACCATATATTATGCTCACATATCCAATCAAAACAAGGAACTTCAATATATATTTTTCCTTTTCTATTATTTGCATTTTTCAGGCCCTGTAAAAAACTAATTGGATCTTGAATGTGTTCCAGCACATGCCTCAAGACAATCCCATTTGCTTGTACCGCTACTCCATGTTCAAAATAATGCTTTTGTACCGATGGATTTTCACCTTCATATGTAGGATCAAAACCTGTTATTTCAAAACCTTTAGATTGGAGCAATTCAAGGAAATATGCTTTCCCACAACCAACCTCTACCAGACATTGATTCCCAACTAGCCTATTGATAATTTGAGAGACATCAGCCAGGTGTTTCTAAAAGAGAGGGCTAACAGCCTGTTCATTCTGATAGTGCTCATCATATTCCATCAAATGATGATCAAACGCGGCATTATATACAAGTCCGGTATTAAGATCCTCTACAATAAGTATTTCACCCTTCGGGCAATCAATCGCTTCTTTCCAAGTTTCATACATACGATTTTGAAAAATTGGAAATCCAACTTGCTTATAAAGCAATCTATATTTCTTGTTATTCATAATAATTTATGATCTCACACCAACGACACAAGATGGATCGACCACATTATCTGCTCGAACGCCAAATTTAAGAAGATCTCTTCTTCCATATTCATCCGCTATCTTTTCTGCAAGTTGTCTCACTGTTATGGGGATTCCAGTACAAATATTAACCGGTCCTTGAACACTGTTATTACTTATATCAACTATCATTTGACCTGCATCTTCAACATCCATAAAGTCCCTTATCTGATTACCGCTAGTAAGTTCAGCAACACACCCATTTTCAAGTTTTGAGCGGATATAAGGAACGAGCCGTCTTTTATCCTCACCTTCACCATACAAATAAAACAAACGACACCATGTGAACTTAATATTATGTTGTGGCAACCATTGTGATAACGCAAGATATGTTGCGGCCTTTGCGCCAGCATAAGGTGTGATTGGTTTTAGTGATGTATCAATTGTCAGCATTCCACCTGCAAATTCATATTCGAAGCAGGTACCTACTCCAACAAATTTTTTCACACCGGCTAACGCTGCCGCTTTTGCAAGATTTAATGTGCCCTGTAGACAATCCATATTTTTGTCTGATAAAAGATATTTTCCAGGCTTTGTATACCATGCAACATGGATAATTGTGTCAATTCCTTTACAACAATCCGCCCACCACTCTGTGGATTCGGCAAATAAATCCTTTGTTTCAATAACCCTTGTTATACCATCTTGATTCTTGATTTTCTCTTGCCAACCAGAACGAACAACTAAAATTATTTCGGTCTTCTCTGTCTGTAGTGCCTTCAATACTTGCTTTCCAACAAAACCAGTGGCACCTGTAAGGAGTACACTATGAATCATACAATATCCAACACTGGAACAAAGAGCACAAACTGTCCAGAATTCTGCTTAATATAATCAAGCTGATTCATTATTTCATTTTTCAGATTCCATGGAAGGATGACAACATAATCAGGATTATCATCCTTCAAGTATTGTTCGTCTTTTATTGGAATTCGGCTGCCAGGCATGTATTTCCCCTGTTTAATCGGATTTTTATCTACTACATAACTAATTAAGTCAGGACGAATACCTGCAAAGTTCATCAATGTATTGCCTTTAGCGGCAGCACCGTATGCTGCAACTTTCTTTCCATCTTTTTTTGCGTGAATGAGAAAATCGAGAAAATCTAATTTTACTTTTTCAGCCTTACCTTGGAAGCCTTGATAGTACTTTAATGAGTTTATACCCGCTTTTTCTTCACACATCTTTAAATTATTAACCGTGCTACTTACAGGCTGTTTACCAGTATCACTGTTCTGTGCGTATATTCTCAGACTACCTCCATGTGTTGGTAACTCTTCAACATCAAATATAGAAAGGCCGTTAGCTAAAAAGATAGTCTGAACAGATGAGAGTGACAGATAAGAGAAATGTTCATGATAGATTGTGTCAAATTGGTTATGTTCCACCAAATTTAACAAATGTGGAAACTCAAACGTTGCGACACCTTGCGGCTTAAGCAGTATTGCAAATCCTTTTACAAAGTCATTTATATTAGGCACATGCGCCAACACATTATTTGCGACACTAAGATCTACCTGCCTACCTTGATTCGCTAAATCTATTGCCTTCTGTTCTCCAAAGAAATCCTCAATAATTTCAATGCCTTTTTCCCTTGCTGACACAGCAGTGCTATGAGTTGGTTCAATACCATAACAAGGTATGTCATGTTCTTTCACATATTGGAGGAGGTAACCATCATTAGCAGCAACTTCTACTACATTACTTTGGTTGGTCAGGTGAAACCTCGTGACCATGTTATTGGCGTATGCTTTCGCATGCTCTAGCCATGAAGAAGAATAAGAACTGAAATATGCATAATCTTCTGAGAACATTTCATCTGAATCAACAAAATCATCGGTTTGCACGAGCCAGCAGTGGTTACAAACCAATACCTTGAGAGGATACCATTTTTCTGATGCCCTCATGGTAGTCTCAGAGAGGAATGAGTTTGAAGGAGGCGAACTGCCAAGATCAATAAAAGTATGAGTCAATTTTGACTCACAATGTCTACACTTCATATGATGCTTACCCCTTCAAAATTGCCATCCAACATAGGATGATTTTTATCTCTTTCTGAGATTTCTGTTACTTGCAACGGCCATTCAATCGCCAGCTTGGGATCCATTACATTTATTGCTCCTTCTACTGCTGGTGAATAAAACTCAGAATGAAGATAGAGCAGTTGGCAATTTTCTGTAAGTGTTTGGAAACCGTGAGCGAAACCATCAGGTACATAAAGACTTCGCTGATTCTCCTCGCTCAATATTTCTGCATGCCATTGCAGGTAGGTTGGTGAATCATTTCTAATATCAACCGCAACGTCGAAAACTTTCCCTTGAATACAAGTGATAATTTTTGTTTCAGTGTGTGGTGGGTACTGAAAGTGCAAACCACGAATCGCACCTTTTTTCATGGTCAAGGTGTGATTTATTTGTACAATTTTAAAAGAAGGGCTTAGTTCACTAAAATCCTGCTCACAATAAAAACGACTGAAAAATCCACGACTATCTACAATAGGTATCCGTTCTATGCGAAACAAGTTTTTTATCGAAGTTTCAAAAAAATTAAAATGCTGGCTCATATGCTTAGATACACATTCATGAGGCATTGAGCTAAAAAGATGTAAAAAAACAATCTATAGCCACCTTAAGGTTTTATCAATGAACAATTTATAAAAATATTTACTTATTCTATATGTATCTAAGAATGGAGATAGTAACAATGTGATAACTGGTCCAAATGACCAACTTTTTGCACCAAGTTTTCCTTGCCCCATAAATCCTCCCTTTAAGTTGGTAGGCCTTTCATGAGAACGGTTTAAAAACAATAACTTTGCAAGTTTCATCCAACTCTTAGACACAGAAAAAACAACAAAACTATTGTAAATTGAACCGACACAAGAAACAAAAAGAAAATTTGAAAACAAGCCTGCGTACATATCTTTAGTGTAGTTTCCTACTGAATGTTTTTTATCATATCTTTTATGAAAGACAATTTTCGATATATATCCAACATTATTAGCAATATTTTGATCCGAAAAAATAGTAAACGCGATCCACGGATACAAATGTTCATTTGAGATACCAATAAGCTTTCTGGGCGTTTCCAAAAAATGTCGGGGAATAAAGGACAACATAATTTCATCATGATTTATTTGAGATAAATAGTTGGAAAAGAAATCCTTACCATTAAATAAATGTTTTTCTAACCACTCTTTCTTATTTCTTACATATTTTGACTTTTTTGTTCGATCAGAAAAACTGTTCATTTCACCGATAAAAACTCGGTTGTCTTTTAAATCGTTAATTATATTATCTATTATCCTCGGTTCAAAATAATCATCTCCACCTACAAAAAACACGTAATTACCAGTAGCATGGGAATAGGTAAACCAGTAATTTTCAAATGGACTTATTTTTGCTGTAGGTTGCACGCACATAATTCGTTTGTCATCAAAATTATTTATAATATTAAGTGTTTGATCTGAAGAATGATTATCACTAATGATAATCTCAAACTGGTCACTCTCATTTGTCATCAACGAGTACAGGCATTGTTCAATATATGGCGCCTCATTAAAAACTGGTATAAGAATAGATAATTTCATATTTTTTCTCTTATCGACTTGAAAGGTGCATAGATAAATGTTTCAAGTACATATCACGCAAATAAGATTGATCTTTAATCTGATCTATTTTTGTATTACGATCTATCATCATGTAATCACAACTATCAAGTTCACAACTTTCTCCAGCTTTTATTTTATTTTTTGACTTCAAATAAAACATATTCTTCTCATCATATATAGCAGCTTGGTATTCACGATTAGGATAAATTGATTCTGAAACTGAGAATTTTCTAGCTTCAGCCCCACCTAATGCATATGGAATTTGACCATCTAAACCCTCTTCTTGTTCGATATCTGCCAGGCTTAAAAGTGCTGGTAGATAGTCAATGTTTTGTACAATTTCGTTTGAAGTAAATGATTCAACGCCTCCACCAAAAAACATCATTGGAGTCATTAATTTTTGCTCTGATAATAATTCCTTTTGATACCCTACATATGCCTGACCATGATCAGAAATCAAACTTATTAACACATCATCATCTTCATACTTATTACTTATGTAGTCGTATAAAATCTTCAAATAACGATCAAGACGATGAACTTCATTGGTGTACCAATTAATCAGTTTTTGATCATGATTTAAAAAAACAGAATTAAGGACATTTTTTTTGTAGCTATGCTCATCTAAAGCATTTAGTTTTTGACTACTAATATCTGGAATAAAATCTAGATGGTGATGCGTATCAAAGAAACTTAACCATAAATAATTATCTCTATTTTCGAAAGTGTCTAAATGTTCTAATGCATTTGTTATCACATTATCGCAACTCATATGGCGTTTATATAGTGTTCTGTCAAAACCCTTAACATAACCATAACTGGGATTTTTTCGATGATTGTTACATATTTGTGTAGTTAAATATCCTTGTTCCTGGAAATATTCACTTAACACTTTATAATTTTTTCCTACAGCAATAATCCCTTTTGGATTAGTTACTCCATGATGCAAAGGATACATCCCGGAAACAATTGATGCTACGCTAGGCAATGTCCACTCAGATGAAGCGAAACAATTAAAAAATTTTGCACCTTTTCGAAAAAAATGATCCGTATTAGGCATTACATCAGAAAATGTTGAATTATTGACTATCTTTGACGATAGTCCATCAATAAAAATTGTAATAACTAATTTTTTTTTATTTTTTTCTTGATTTAGTGCTATTGGTTTTCCTAATATAAAATCTTGCTTAGATGAAATACTTAATGTTGATTTTTTATTGACAGGTAGATAATGAAATGCATTCTGCTTCAATCCTTCGAGCACAACAGTATTTCCATTTACATCAACTTCTGCAACACCATAATTTCTATCAGTAGATTTATTTATGAGAGAAATTGGTAATAAGGAGGGCACAGATATTTCAACTACTTTGTTGTCGTCACAAATGTATTCACCTTCTAATATCTCTGCCAAATAATGTGAATACATTGTTGTATCTAAAACATTATCAGTAACAAATGTTTCTTTATAATACTGCGCAAAATAATCGTGTTTATTTTTAACATCACGATAAAATGGATGTTTGTAAAATGCAACACGACCAAATTCATCCAATGGAAAATCTTCATTTGGAAACGATTTTCTATTAAGTAACCTTAAAAATATTATTCGAAGGTTCTTAAAAGCCACATTCAACATTTTAGGGAAGTATTGTTTATATAACCGGTAGACTACAGGGAAATTTAACGGATGTAATAAACCACGAGAAAATGAGAAATGCATCTATTTGTATCCAATATAATTCATTATTAATCTGTACTTAAAACAAGCCTAAGTAGCACCGGATTATCATCTTTCACTACTGACAACCCGTCTTTCTCAATCATAAACTTTAACTTAAAACCCAAATCTAGACATTGCTTAACAAATTGATCTGAATCAATAAAACGTCGATAGTGATCTGTTACAAACTGAAAATCTTCTATGTCAGTTCCAACCCCACAAAGCGGATCATGTATTGTCCTAGCTTCAATAAAAAATAGACCACCTTTATGCAACTTTCCGTGAACGTTTTTCAATAGTCTATTCTGTTGTTCAAAAGTTATCGAATGCATTGTAAATCGAGAATAAAATACATCTACAATAGAGTGTTCATCAAAATTATTATTAGTAAAATCTGATTCGATAAATTTCAAACGATCGAGTGAATTTTTATCTGCTTGTTCCTGAGAATATAAACAAGCACTATGGCTTTGATCAATTGCAATCACATCAAAACCATGTCGAGCAAAATATAGAGAATCACGTCCATTACCTGACCCCAATTCAATTATACGTGCGCCATCGGGCATAAACTCATTTAAGCAAAATTCTGCAAAGCTGCTTGGCTCAGAAATTACATTACCTATTTTATAGTAATTATTCCAATAATCTATATCCATTGATATTTTCTCTTTTACATTAGTTTATATTACGCGGATTTTAGTCATAATTGCTACTCCAATAAATAAAGTACAACAACCTAAACCAATCTAAAAATAAATTAAAATTTATATAATATTATTTATGGTTTGTAATTTTTCCAAAAGAACATCAGCATTCATTTCTGGACTAATATTTGAATCAAATTTAAAGTGCAAATCTGAAGCTGTTGGAACGTCAACCTGAAGATCTAAACCTGCAACATTTTTAATCTTTCCTTCTTTAAACTTCTGATAAATATGTTTTGGATCTCTCTTTTGTAGTTCGTCTAATGGCACATCCAGAAATACTTCAAAATAGCCAGGGATATTTGTTCGATTCCATTCATGCACTTCTTTAAATAAAGCAACGGTAGCAATCACAACCACCAAACCCTGTCTAGATATAGAACGCACCATTCTTGAGTATAAAAAAGCTAACTCTTTTCGTTCCTCTCTCTCGTAATGAGTCGTTTCACCCAATATTTCTCTTAGATCATCACCATCCAACATTACCAAGGGTATACCTGAATTTCTTAATCTTAAAGATACAATATCTGCAAGTGTTGTTTTTCCAGAGGCAGACAAACCCGTAATCCAGATAACTGATGTATATTTATGACTATTCATTTAACTTCCCTAAGATATTTGAAAATAATTTAATCATTTCTACCCATTTATAGAATAAAAGAATATTGTTAAGCATAAGGTTGATGCTACGGCCAATTTCATGAATGATTTTTTACACTTCGCACATCTAATAATTGTATAAAAATCTATGTAATTTATTACCTTATTGTACTTTTGCCATCATTCTAAATTGCACATTATTTTTCAAAAGGCTCTCATATGTCCCACTATCAACAATTTCACCTTTATCCATAACATGAATTACATCACATTGTTTAACAGTTGATATCCTATGTGCAATCATAATAATTGTTTTCTTATGTGAAAGACTATTAATTGCTTCCATCACTGTATTTTCCGTAATTCCGTCTAAAGCACTTGTTGCTTCATCCATAACTAATACACTTGGATTAGAATAAAGTGCACGCGCAATACCAATTCTCTGTATTTGACCTCCGCTAATCCTAATACCTCTGTCACCGATCATTGTTTCATATCCATTTGGTAAATCATCAACAAACTGATCCAGCATTGCCATGTTTCCACTTTCTGTAATTTTTTGGAGATCGTAATTACCATTTTCAACTCCAAATGCAATATTGTTTGCAATAGTTTCATCCGACAGGTAAACTCTTTGAGGGATGTAGCCCACATTGTTTCTCCAAGACTGAATATTTTCAGGTGTGATTTCCACTCCATCTACATGAAAACTACCTGATTCAATAGGCAATAATCCAAGCAGTAAGTCAATTAATGTTGTCTTGCCCGCTCCAGAACTACCCACTATACCTACAGTAGTATTTGAGTTAATTTTTAGACTCAACTGATTTATTGCTAATTTATTTGACTGCGGATAAGCATAGTTTACAGAACGAAAATCGAACCCTTCTTTGACTTCTATTTTGTCCTTTTTTTTATTTAATCTTCTCGTCACTTTCTTAGAAAGGTCACCTGCTACAATATTTAATACTGGAAGGCTAAATTTAAACTTAGTCAGACTTGAATATACATGCTGAAATGATGGAAGCAATCTGTATCCAGCGAACACATAGAGTGCCATTAATGGAATAATTTCTTCCCCACTATTACCTTGTGATATCAATAAAACAATCACAAAGATAATCCCACCAAACGCAACAGTCTCTAAAGCATATTTTGGTAAACTTGAAACAACATGATTTTTAGCTAAATAATCCGCATTACTTGAAGCGGGCATGTAGTAGCGCTCGGCATAATCATCTTCAATATTTCGTAATTTGATTTCTTTTATACCAGAAATTATCTGATTTACCAGCTTGTATCTTTCATGTATAGCATTTGTAGTAAGTTTACCTATTTTTTCCTGCTTGTTTTTCATTAACAAATACAGAAATATATAACTACCACCTAAAACAATAAACACAACAAAAGCGACCATTGGGTTTACAAAAACCAACAATAAAAATATAAATAGAATAACAATAATTCTAGAAATAATTTCCAATCCAGGATGCACTATACCGCTTGCAATCCTATCTACTTCAGTTAATAGATTTTTCCCTATTTCAGAAAGACCTTTATTCAAAAAAAATACGTAAGGCTGGTGCAAATAATAATTTAATAATCGCATTTCCAACCGAAATCCCTGTCTTCGAACAAAATAAGTGATTTGCCATTTCATAAAAGCTGTAAACGCATTTGTTAAAACAAGAATACACAACATTGCCAAGCCTAAAAATATAGCAAACTCACTATGACTATTAAATTCGCCAAATTTATACGCCAAATTTAAGTAATGATTCTCTTCAATAATTTGAGGATTTGAAACTACAGCCATAAATGGAGCAATTGACATTACACCTGCAACTTCGAATCCACCTAAGAGCACCATACCAAGAAATAGCCAAAAAGCAGTTTTTCTGTCTTTATCAGTGAAAACTATTTGTATTTTTTTATATATATCTGAATTTTTAATCATTAGTATGTAAACACATTGTTATTTTATAGCAAAGCTTCTTAATTTTGAACATTTCTAAACTGGACTATATTTCTTCACTGTTGACGAAGTATGTACGCTATGTCATTTATTAAATCATTATTTCTAGTTGAAAAAAATTTACAAAAGTCTTTTCGTGCTTTTTGTACTTTTTCATTCTTCCACCAATAATCTACATCATCCCATATATTAATTAGATGTTGTGCAGCCTCTTCTGGAGACTCATGAAAAATTTTCGCATTTTTTAACATTTCAAAAAAAGGTTTTACCTCATCTTTTAATTCCCAGTATTTATTATCCCAATAAACAATTGTTGGTATATTCCAAGCTAATGTTTCAAGATATGTTGTTGCATTATATGTCCCGATAAATATCCTACTAGAACCAAGCACCTGACGAAATTTTTTATTACCATTGTCCATCCTTACATCTGGCATCACATCACGCCACCTTTCCATCTGATCCCAACCGTAATCTTGATGATAAAGTCTTAGCAACACTCGTTTATATAACTCATTAGGTAGTGCTTTTAAAAATCGTTTCTGGTCTTTAAAATAATGTAACCATTGCCCAGCAATCGGAACAGAATATAAATAATAGCTATATCGTGGCAATGCCATAGTGACCATTAATACATCGCCTTTTGGATCATGCTTTACTTTATGGGAATTGGTTTTCAGATTTCCAATGGGTACGATTTTCTTTCTTTTAGTATCCTGCCATCCCCAGGACAACCATCTATCAGCAATTTTAATTTGATGTTCTTCATGAGAGGCAAAAGGTGTCATCCCAAAATTTCCACCATGCTGTCCAATCACTATAGGTACTTTATTCTCCACTTTTCCCGCAGCCCAACATTTGAAAAGATCATCAGCAGAATAGGCGTTACTTGTAAATATTGCTTTTGGTTTCTTAGGCCACGCTAGCCTATTTACTTTATCAGCTAATTCGCCATACCCCTCAAGATAAGCTGTCGGAATATGTTTAGGTATCATTTGACAGGCAATTTTACTGAATGCATCTTCATATGTACCAAGATCTAACTTCCACTGCCTTTTTTGTATGTCTGGTTTTACATCCAAGGTAAATGGCATACTGAACCATAGTTTCGGGAACTGACCTAATTTCAACTGCAGTTGAAATTCAGTATTTAATGGTAGATATGAAGAAATTAAAAAAAAATCATCGTCTCGTGTTGTTAATTTATTAACAGTATATATTACACTTGAAATTAATCTCTTCAGGCATTTCTTCCAACCATGTAAAAAAAAGTTAATATACTTCTCATAAGATAGATTATCATACTTTTGAAATGACACATTCTCGACTAATACTCTTTCTCCCCATAATATCTTAATCAACTGTCCGTAGATTGCCTCATTCCAATCATCCTCAACATAAAGTTTATTGAAACCTGCCATGTCTTTTGGAATTAATAATTCAGGTGCTCTTTCATAAATCCTACAACTATCAATCTTACCTTGCTCAATGACTTGCTGAAGCATAAACCAACGATCAAATAGTATTTCAGTGAAGTATTTCAACCAAGGTCCGATCAGTATTCTCCAATATTGCTGTGAATACTTAACAGAGTGTAACTCGTTTAACTTATCTGACAGACTTATAAGCAACTTCTCATGAAATTCCTCTAAATACTTATAGTCCATATAAAGTTTTTTTCGGTCATCCCAGTGATAAGGCTCAAGATCTGCATTGAGCTTTTTCCACACAGATTTACGACTGTGACGTCGACACCATTCTCCAAGAAACAAAACTGGATGTCCCTTCGGCCATGTACGTTCATCGGCCGTGGTGACGAGATACCGTGTTACCAAGCTGTACGCCCACCTTCTACAGGCACAATGGCACCGTTCAGATAACTCGATGCATCGCTAAGCATCCACAATAATGTGCCCTGATACTCATCCGCTTGTGCTAACCTATTCATTGGGATTCGCGAAGAAACATCGCGAAGAAAACTTTCTGCTTGATTATTCTCTACACCACCAGGACACATTGCATTGCAACGCACTCCTTTTTCTGCCCAATAAGTCGCTAAATATCGAGTGAGACCAATTAGGCCTGTTTTTACTACAGAGTATGTAACGGGTTTAACTGGTTGTAATTCTTCACTTAAGCCATCTTTCATATAAAGACGTTGATCTGGAGCCATCAAACCCAAGTCAGATGAAATATTTACAATGGAACCGCCTGATGGGTTATCCGCAATTTTTGATCCATAATATTTGGCACAAAGAAATGCCCCTGTTAGTCCAACAGCAACATCCTGATTCCAAATATCGAGAGGAAAGTTTTCCAAACGAGAAAAGTTTTTATCGTTTGTATCTTCTACTTTTGGATTGTTGGCTGCGTTATTTACTAACCCATCAATTTTTCCAAATTTTTCTACTAGTAGGTCTGCATTATCACTAATTTGCTGTTCATTAGTAATGTCGACAGCCATACCGATTGCTTTGTCGCCATATTTTGCATTTAGTTCATCTACTACACTTTTGACAGTTACTTCAGAAAGATCAAGTAAAACAGATATTCCACCATAAGCCAAAACTGCTTCAGCATGCTTTCGACCTAATAAACCAGCAGCACCGGTAATAACAATAACTTTTCCATCTAATCGAAATAGTGACTCTAATTCTCTTGGCATTATCAAAAAACTCCCACAGTCTGACCACCATCAACAATTAATACGCTACCTGTAATAAAGGCAGCTCTCTCTGAACATAGAAAGATTGCTGCATCCGCCATTTCTTCAGGTGTACCAAAACGATTCATAGGTACTGTTGATTCAATAATACTTTTAACACGTTCAGGATCCTGTTTAATTTTTTCATCCCATGAACCACCTTCAAAATAAACATTACCTGGGGCTAGTACATTTACTCTTACTTCTTTCGCTAATTTTCTAGCCATATTTTTCGCTAATGCTGCGACAGCAGTTTTGGCTGTTGAATAATCCACAGGGGCACCAAAAGCTTCCATTGCAGTAATAGATGAAATAAATAGTAGACATCCTTTTGATTCTTGAAGCATTGGTAAAAAAGTTCTTGCTGTATGTAAAGCTGACTCAAAATTATTATCCCAAGTTTTTTTCCATTGTTCATCATTAGGTAAAGGATCTGAAACACTCCTCCCATCACCAATATTTGCGACAACAATGTCTATTCCACCCCATTTTTCTGATATTCGACTTTGTAGAGATGAAAGAGATTTCGGGTCGGTGCAATCACATGTATCCACAATGACATGAGTATCATTATGTTTGGCTTTTAATTTATCCGCAGTTACGAATAATTGAGGAGACCCTCTTGAGACTAAAAAAGTTTTAGCGCCTTCTTCTAAGAAGTGCTCAGCTATTGCTTCTCCAATACCTCGCGATGCACCAGTTATTAATACTTTTTTATTTATTAATCCTAAATCCATTATTCACCCAATGGTTTTTTACCTATACCAATAAGCATCAGTTCTCGCGACCAACGTAAAAATTTATTTTTTGTTCTAACTGGGATAAAAGGGCTTATTGAAGCACAAAAATAGTTAAGCACGGGATACTTCCACACAATAGGTAACTGTCTAAAACGATAAGCAGTAACATCTTCAAAACCATACATCATATATGCATCTACAAGTGACACGTGTGTAAAAGGTGTTCTGTGTGTAAAGTCATCAAAATACGTTTTGTAATTTGCTTCCCAGTCAGGAACCAGTGTTAGTAACAAACCTCCAGGTTTAAGGACACGATTAGCTTCTTTAAGATATTTACCTGGATTATGAAGATGTTCTATAAAAGATTTGCTGTATAGCACATCAAAAGTATCATCATCATAAGGTAATTCTTCATTCTCTACATCACACACTTTTACAGTAAACTCATTAGTAAAGGTATCTGCTTCAGGTGAAATATCGACACCATATACATCCAACCCGAGTTTTTTAAAATTACTTAAAAATTCACCTCGACCACAGCCAGGCTCAAGCATTTTCATCCCTTTCTTTAGCCCAAATGACTGAAATAAATAATTACAGAGTTGTTGCGGATAATCAGTATAAGGATGAGAATCTTCATCATATACAACTGAAAGGTAATCTGTTTTCACTTTTGTATCACCTCTACTAACTCAATTAATACACCTTCAGGATCATGACAATAAGCAACCTTTACCATTCCGTTCGGAGCATCACATGGTTGATTTACTAAAGAGCCTCCTGCCAACTTAACCTGTTTACAAGTTTCCTCAATTGAATTTACTGTAAATGCCAAGTGCGAACAGCCAAGCTTATTAGATTTAGCTTTTGTCACTGATTCATTTACAGGATGAGAATGATATTGAAGAAGTTCTAACAAATATCCATCAGGTGATTTCATTTTAATCCATTCAAGCTTGGTATTGTCTAAACCTGTTACTTGATCAATAAATTGCCCTTCTTCTATTGCTCTATTATCATCAACAAAACCTAATGAACGATAAAATTTCGCTATTTTTTTCAAGTTACGTACAACTATGCCTGTATGTCTAACATTCACTATCATGATTTTTCTGCCAATGAATCTCGAATACATTCATCTAGGACGTTAATGCCTTCTAGTAATGCATCCTCGGCAATGGTTAATGGTGGAGCAAGCTTGATGGATTCTCGACCCGTATGTACTACAAGCAAACCACGTTGCATTGCTTTTTCACTAATGTTGTCGCATAGCAAATTTAATGGATTACCTTTAGTATCGATAAAAACTAGTGCCGCCAACAAGCCTTTTCCAAAAACATATTTTATATATTCAGGGTACTTATTTTTAATGCCATTTATAGCTTTATGAAATATAACGCCCAGATTTTTTGAATTTTCAATGAGTCCATCTTCTAGAATCGCTTTTAAGTTTTCATGACCGGCAACACAAACTAGTGGATTAGCTGAATGAGTTGAACTCATTGAACCAATATCAGGTAAATCCATCACTTCTGCCGAGCCAAGAACGATTGCTAAGGGTAGACCTGAGCTTGATCCCTTACCACAACAAAGTAAATCTGGTTCAACGTCATAATGCATATAACCAAACAGTTCACCTGTACGACCAAAACCTGCTTGCATTTCATCAAAAGTTACAAGTATCCCACGCTCATGAGCATAGTTGACTAGTTCTTGAACAAATTCCTTAGGATAAAAAATTCCACCCCATCCCTGAAAAGTTTCCAACATAATTCCGCAAATATCTTTTTCAGGATCTAATCCCTTTTCTTCTAGTAGATTATTTAAAGCTGTATAAAAGAATTTCTTAGGGTCACTGATACCATCCCCCCATGGATATGGAAAAGGAAGATGATGGATATTTTGATCTTGATAGCCAATCCATTCACGGGCAGGCATACTTCCAGTCATCATCTGAGCCCCCATTGTGCGTCCATGAAAGGCACCTTTAAAACAGATTACTCCACCTTTTCTTTTGCCGATCTTTTGTCCATTAAGACGCATCAATTTTAATGTTGTTTCAGTTGCTTCAGTTCCAGCGGAAAGCAAGAACGCTTTTTCAAACTGTGGTGGTGTGTTAGAAATCAAATAATCAAGGTAATCAATTCTCTCTTTGCTTGCATAGGTATAAGTATGTAGTAGTGGTTTATCCAGAAGTTTTTTTAACGCTGCTCTTATACGTTTATTTCCATGACCTGCATTCGCAACAAAAATCGTGCTTGTAAAATCGATCCAAACATTACCCCATGCATCGAAAACTTGAAAATCTTCTGCACGATCCCAAATAATTGGCATCTGTCCATGCATCGAATGTGATTCTAGCCTATACATTTTTTCCAATAGAGGAATACTTTCGGGAACAGGTATGGCTGTCGTTATTTTACGATATTGTGTGTTTATACTATCAACATTAACGGGGATGTGTGAAAAAGAACCTCCTGCCATATTAAACCTCTTTACCAATACAATTATTTAAATAATCTAATAGTGGTGAATCATTTTTATTCAATTGATACTGTATATATTCAAATTCTTCATTAGAATCAACCTCTGTGCACACAGGTGACTGAAATCCAATCATATTATTACCGTGTATAGTTTCATTATTCATTACATGGGATGCTTTAATAACATCGACATAACCGTCAGGGATATATACATCATCAAAAGCTTCTTTGGGTAAGTTGTAAACTTCTTTTTCAACATCACTATCGATTACCCCTTTAAAGTAACCATATTCATCCTTTACAAACCACTTCAAAGGAGATTCCGGGGTTTTATGCCCTGATCTTAGTGACGTTGAATTTTTGTCTTGAACAATACAGTTGATTGCATCGTCAACTATAGAGGTTTCTCTTAAGGGGGTTGTTGGACGTAAGTGAACCCAATATTCAGGTAGTGAACTTTCATTTTTATTAAACCAATCCATTGCATGGATTAAAAAATCACGATCTGTTGATATATCAGTGGATAATTCTTTTGGTCTCATAAACGGTATTTCGGCGCCATACTTTAAAGCAATTTTAGAATATTTTTCTGAGTCAGTAGACACGATGACTCTATCAATATTATTAGAAAGTTTTGCTGCAGCAATGCTATATGCGATTAATGGATGTCCATTGAGAAGCATTACATTTTTATCTGTTATGGACTTTGACCCTGCTCTAGCTGGGATAATCGCGATTACTTCAGGCATAAAGATCTTCTAGATACGGTAAAATCCATGCTAGTTGCTTTTTAAATATTTCAACACCTTCATCATCTCGATAAGCCTGCATGATAAATGGCCCTTCGTATTTAAATTCTTTCAACTTGTTAAAGAATTTCACAAAGTCTGCATCTCCTTCACCTAAAGTTACTGGACCACCTCCCAACACACGATCTTTAATATGAATATCGGTTATTTTTTTACCATATGCATTTAATTCATCAATGGGATTGTATCCAAGTGCAGCACTGTTACCTATATCGTAATTTACAGTAATACGTTTTGAATTAAGTCTATCAAGTAGCGTAACAAATGGTTCAGGAGCAAGATCAGTTTCAAGCGACAAATTAATTTTTTTGCTTTCTATCACAGGAATAACGTTACTAATTTGATTTACAAAACGTTCTACAGCTTCGGCTCCATTGAGTGTAGATTGATCTACACATGGAATTACAATATCAGTCACTCCAAGCTGTGACGATGCTTCCAACAATTGGTTTAGTACTTTTAGGCTTTGAGCTGCAACAGATTTATCCGCTGAATGCAGTGGCGCTTCCATAAAATAATCTGCACAGATTGTATTTACTGACACACCTGTTTTTTCAGTGATTTTTAATATTTCTTCAACACCCTCATATTTCAAAAGTGGATTTTTTTCTGCATCGTTATAATCAAGAATGAATTCAATACAATCCAAACCAACATTTTTGGCTATCTCAAATTCTTCTTGCCAATTGCCTATCGGATGAGCTTGGTAGCGACCTTGATACTTTGGAAGAAGTCGACCTTGCATTACACCAATTTTCTTCTTCCTTGTTATCCTATTCAATGATTTGATTCCCAATCAAGATGCTCACGCAACTTCATTGCAATAGGTGTTTCCGCATCAATAACGCGCTTAACACCATCACCCAGTGCGAGCTCAATTTTTCTAACTGCGCCTACCAATTGGCGTAGCCCTGCAGGCTCAATTGATGCTGATTGATCAGAACCGTACATAGCTCTATCCAGTGTAATATGTCTTTCCAATGAAGTAATTCCTAGAGCTGCTGCTGCATATGAAACAGCCAATCCAACTTCATGACCACTATAACCAACATCACATTGGTACTTATCCTGAAGTGTTTTTATCATATTAAGATTCGCATCTTCATCTTTCATTGGATATGTTGAAATAGTATGCATCAACTCAAATGGGCAATTTGCAGCCTTAAAAATATCAACTGCTTTTGTAATATCATCATAGGTAGTCATGCCTGTTGATACAAACGTATGCTTTCCTTCACTTGCTATCTTTTTAAGTAGTTCTTCATGAACAACCATAGCAGATGCAACTTTATTATAATTGCAATTAAATTGTTTCAGAAAATTTTGACTGTTTAAGTCCCAGGCAGAGGCAAACCACTCAATGCCTTTATTTTTACAATATCGATCGATTTCCTTATAATCATCAAGTTCAAATTCTAAGCCAGCTTTTTGATCACGTTGCGTTGCTCCCCAAGCGCTTTCTCTTGCTGAATCTAAAAAATCCTGCGTATAAACTTCATCAAGGTCACGCTTTTGGAACTTGACTGCATTACAACCGGCATCGATAGCAACATCAATCAATTCTTTACAGATTGACATATCTCCATTATGGTTAATTCCTATTTCAGCACATATAAATATAGACATTCTATTCCTCACTCTGGGTATAATATTTCAAGAAAATCAATTTCTAAAACATCCTCTAATATTTCTCTAACTACCCCATTTCCACCAAAGGACTTAAGTGTAACTGAAGCAAGCTCCTTAACTTTATAATGACTATCACCTGGGCATATTGTATAGCCACATAATTGCATAGCACGGTAGTCATTTAAATCATTTCCAACATATAGTATTCGTTTAACATCCCAGCCATTTTCTTTAGCAAGGTTTAACAGACCGTCAACTTTATTTCCAATTCCTTGTAAAGCTGGAATTTTTAGTTTCACCGCGCGTGCAGATACTACAGGATTTTTTTCAGTTGACAGAATGTAAGCTGATTTTTTTAACTTGCGTAATACATCAAATGCAAGACCATCTGCTCTACTACAACTTACCCACTCTTTTCCGTCTTGATCAAGGTGAACAAGGTTATTTGTTAGCACCCCATCAAAATCAAAAACAAGTGCATCAATATCATTTAATGAAATATTCATTTTAAGTTTTGGATCATTATTTCTCGAGATGCAAACAACCATCTTCAATTAATTGGTCTTCAATATATTCCATTAAAGCATGACCTGCTGTGATATGAGATTCTTGAATTCTTCCAGTATTATTACTGGGTACAACAAAAGCCTCATCGCATATATCAATTGCAGTTCCTCCTTTACATCCAAGAAACCCAAAAACTTTGATTTTTGATTTTTTTGCGGCCTTCATTGCACGAATTACATTTTCTGAGTTCCCAGAAGTCGTAATCCCAATCAAAACATCTCCTGTTGTACCTAATGAATAGACCATTCTTTCATATAAGGCATCATACCCAAAATCATTTCCACAAGCAGTTATTGTAGAAGTGTCCAGAGCTAAAGCTATTGCAGGAATACCTTCCCTATTATTTTGAGGTCTTAATCTAACTAACATTTCGGCCGCTAAATGTTGGGCATCGGCTGCAGAACCACCATTACCGCATAACATTAATTTTTTACCGTTTTTTATTGCTGTTGCTATTTGATTTCCCATTGATACAAGAACATCTAGGTGTTCACCATCAACAATATCATTTTTTACAGCAATTGACTCAACAAAGAGCGATTTAATGTTTTCAATAGTCATATTATTTTATTCTCACTTATTTACCGGATAAATAACTTCAGATTATTATTTATAATATGCTTCCACATAGTGATTCGAAAATAAGATGTGAAGAGATACTTTTTAAGTTAAAGCTTTAAGTTCTGGTTACAACAATCAGTAGAAAATTTCACTCGATAATCGCTTCAACTAATTCCCCTACTTATATTATTAAGTATTCCTCGCTCTGAAAGGTAATCGGTAACCTGTTGCTCCGCCGGTTACTAGTAGTTTTTTATTTTCTATCATAGAACTACAAACCCGTCATTTAATAAATTATCTTTATTATAAAGGTGTTGATTAGAAATTAAATTATTATGTCTTTTTATATTAAATCCAGCTTCTCGAACAACTGCATGTGCAGCTCCCGTATCCCATTCCATAGTTGGCCCTAGCCTTGGATAAATATCAGCCTCACCTTCTGCAACCAAACAAATCTTTAATGAGCTACCAATTGAAACCAATTCTTTTTCTTTGTTTGTATCTATAGCATCTATAAAAGCATGCGTATCATCAGACATGTGGGATCGACTAGCAACAATCTTATAGGTGTTACGCTGCTCTTTTGTTTTAAGAGGAAGCTTTTGCCCATCTTTGAATGCGCCCTCATCTTGCTTTGCCCAGTAGCATATATCTAACGCTGGAGCGTAGACCACACCAAGCACTGGTGTATCTTTATGAATAAGTGCTATATTGACGGTAAATTCATCATTCTTCTTTACAAATTCTTTGGTGCCATCAAGTGGGTCAACTAACCAAAAATATTCCCAATGTTTCCTCTTTTCATAAGGAATCTCTTTACCTTCTTCAGATAGGATAGGAAAGTTAACTGAGAGTTTATTTAAACCATCTTCAATAATGTTATTGGCTTCTTTATCAGCTAGAGTTAATGGTGAGCTGTCTTGCTTGTATTCAACTTCAAAATCTTGTTTATAGATTTGCATAATGGCATCGCCAGCTTCTTTAGCAATGGTGACAATATCTTGAATATTAATTTGACTCAGCATGATTAGTTAATAATTTCTTTGAATTTCAGAAAGTCAATTACCTTGGCAACAGATTCTTCTGGAGTTTTCTGGATGGTAATTATCACCCTGACCATAAAGATTGGTTGGCATTACACTCCGATAATCAACGCCATGACTTTCGCCATATTGGCGGTTGTAACTCTCGCATAGCTTGATACCTGCGATCTTTGCAACTGCATAAGGTTCATTCGTTGGTTCAAGTGTGCCGCTAAGTAATGAATCTTCACTCATTGGTTGCTTTGCCAGTTTCGGGTATATACAACTGGAACCAAGAAATAAAAGTTTTTTAACGCCATTATTAAAAGCGGCATCAATCACATTTGCTTGTACCATCAAATTGTCGTAAATAAATTCGGCTGGATAGGTATTATTCGCGTGAATACCCCCCACTTTAGCTGCGGCAAGATATACTTAATCTGGTTTCTCGGTTTCAAAAAACTTCCGAACAGCTTCTTGATTAGTAAGCTCAAGTTCGTTGTGCGTTCTGGTAATGAAATTTGTTTGTCCTTGCTGCTGTAAGGTTCTCATAATTGCAGAACCAACCATGCCACGGTGGCCTGCAATATAGATTTTTGGTTGAGTTGTCATATTTTATTTAATTATATTATCTATATAATCTTTAATTGAATACTTGGGCAGCCAACCTAAAGCTTCAGTTTTAGAGGTAATTACATCAGCAGTCATTCTATTTCCCATCCTCTCCGGTAACATTTCTATATCAGAATCAAACATTTTTGCAATTTCAATTATAGAATATGATTCTGAACTACCAATACCAAACTCATCTCCATATCCATTTTCACCAACCATAATTAAACCACTTATAATGTCATCTATATATGTAAAATTTCTCCTTTGTATACCAGGTGATACAACAGTAAGTTTTTCATCACATAAATATTTCTTTTTAAATAAAGCTATTAAGGTCGCATACTTTCCTTCTGATATTTCCCGTTCACCATATACATTATAAAAATATGTTATTGCATATGGTACATTAAACCATTGTCCATAATTTTCGACAAGTTCAGTATTCGAAGCCTTAGTCCATGCATATGGACTTTGTGAGCGACCTAATCCACCGTCTCCAAATTTTGTGCTGGAACCAGCATAGATAATCTTAGCACCAGAACTTCGACAAAATTGTAACACTGCAAATATTCCATCTTTGTTATAACGCCAGACTTTTTCTATGTCTTCAAAACTTTGTTCTACTCTAGAATATTCACCTAAGTGATATATATAATCTGGTTTAAAATTGACTAAAGTTTTAATATCTCTAGTCTCTCCTGTTATATAAGTAACTTTTGGGACATGATTATTTATTGTGCCTGTAGAATAGTTATCTAAAGAGTAAACTTCATAACCTTTATTCATAGTCAATCTCTCACATAAATGAGATCCTATAAAACCAGCACCACCAGTAACTAATACTTTTTTCATTTTTTTCGCCCAATGGAATAATAAGTAATACCTTGCTTTTCGAGCCGTTTAGGTTCAAATAAATTACGTCCATCGAAAATAACCGGTGCTTTTAATAACTTTAAAATAAGATCGAAATCAGGCGCCTTAAAATGTTGCCATTCAGTAACAATGATAAGAGCATCTGCTTCTTTAATAGCCAATTCTTGTGTTTCCATTAAGGTAAGATCGTCACGTTGCCCATAGATATGCAGGCACTCTTTCATTGCCTCCGGGTCATAAGCTTGTACATTCGCTCCTGCGTTCCAAAGTGATTCCATCAAGACGCGACTTGGTGCTTCGCGCATATCATCGGTATTAGGTTTAAAACTCAATCCCCATAATGCAAAGGTCTTTCCTTTAAGAGCGCCATTATAATGTTTACTGATTTTTTCGAATAACTTATCTTTTTGTCGATAATTAACGGCTTCAACTGATTTAAGAATTTCTGCACTGTAACCAATTGAGTCAGCCGTTTTGATTAAGGCTTGAACATCTTTTGGGAAACACGAACCACCATAACCACAACCTGGGTAAATAAACTGGTAGCCGATACGGCTATCAGAACCAATACCGTGTCTAACCGCCTCTATATCCGCTCCTAGTTTTTCTGCCAGGTTGGCCATCTCGTTCATAAAACTGATCTTGGTTGCAAGCATACAGTTTGCAGCATATTTTGTGAGCTCGGCACTTTTGACATCCATAATAATCATACGATCATGATTACGATTAAAGGGGGCATAAAGTTCACGAAGTGTGTCTGCAACTTCGTTGTTGTCTGTACCAATAATGATGCGATCTGGTTTCTGACAATCCTGTACTGCTGAGCCTTCTTTAAGAAATTCAGGATTAGAAACAATATGAAAATCGAGAGAAAGAGAGCGTTTTTTTAAAATTTCTGACACTTTATTTTTAACTTTGTCTGCAGTACCTACAGGCACAGTGCTTTTATCAATGATGATTTTTGAATCATTCATGTGAGTCGCAACGGTTTCTGCTACGGCTAAAACATATTTAAGGTCTGCAGAATCATCTTCATCTGGCGGTGTTCCAACAGCTATAAACTGAATATCGCCATGTTCCACACCTACTTTTGCATCGGTTGTAAATTCAAGATGGCCAAGTTTGTAATTTTCTTCAACTATAGGCGTTAAACCTGGCTCATAAATAGGAATGATACCTTTTTTCAAGTTTTCTACTCTATTCTCATCGACATCGACACATATGACGTGATGACCTGCGTCAGCCAATACTGCTGCCTGAACTAAGCCGACATACCCAATTCCAAAGACTGTTACATTCATAATTATTTAACTTTTATATTTAATTTTAAAGGCGCTACCGCCCTACCGTGCTTAAAATGCAAGTATAGGGTGTAAATTTTGTGCGGCTCATATTTCAGGAGATTGCCGCGCTGTCGCTCGCAATGACAGTTAGTTTCTTTGCTTTGATTACCCCATCCCAACCTTCCGCCTTAAAAGGGAAGGAGTGAAGGTAAACATTTATTAGCTATTTCCAGCTCATGCACACTCAAGGTTACTTGAGTATTTTTTCCGACTATATCCAATAGAACTGAAACACGTTCTGTGCTTTTCATTTTTTGGTATATCGCTTTATGGCCTTCAAATGTGCCATTGATAATTGCAACTTTATCGCCCTGTTTTAACTCATTCTTTTCGAAGGAATATCATCACCTTCCTCAGATAAGATAGGAAAGCTAACTGAGAGCTGATTTAAGCCAGTTTCAATAATATCATTGGCTTGTTTATCAGCTTGTGTTAATGGTGAGTTGTCTTGCTTGTATTCAACTTCAAAATCTTGCTTGTAGACCTGCATAATTGCATCGCCCGCTTCTTTGGCAATGGTGACAATATCCTGAATATCAATCTGACTCAGCATGATTAGTTAAAAATTTCTTTAAATTTCAGAAAGTCAATTACCTTGGCAACAGATTCTTCTAATGACTCTCCCTCAGTATCAATAACTAGCTCTGGATTTTCAGGTGCCTCATAAGGAGAATCGATACCTGTATAGTTCTTGATTTCTCCAGCGCGTGCGCGCTTGTATAACCCCTTAACATCTCGTGACTCACAAGTCTCTAGACTGGCCTTACAATAGATCTCAATAAAATCACCTTGAGATAATAATTGCCTAACGAAGTTACGGTCTTTTTTGAATGGACTGATGAATGCAGTTATAGCAATAACACCCGCCTCCATCATTAGGTTAGCCGCTTCGCCAATTCTTCTAATATTTTCTTTACGGTCATCATCACTAAAACTTAAGTTTGATGATAGACCATGGCGTACATTATCTCCATCCAGAACAAAGGTTCTACAATCTAGTTTGTACAACTCTTCTTCTACCGAGTGAGCAAGCGTTGATTTGCCAGAGCCTGATAGGCCGGTAAACCAAATGACAACAGACTTGTGGTCATTTAGTTGATTGCGCCTTTCTCGGGTGACGGTTGCGTTGTGGTAGATTGTGTTTGGAGTTTTCATAGAATTACATACTAGTATTATTTCTTTTTCCCTTGTTTTGGTCCGAAAAACTCCCAATCTTCAATAGTGATTGATAGTCTTTTTTTTAATGACGATAATGGCTATTATCAAAACTAAAGGTATTTATAACATTAAAAAACATTCATTTTATTCATCACGGCTACCGCACTGTTAAACCTATTTAAAAGATCAACAGTGTCAATAAATGTGTGCATTTTAACTAACACAAAAACGAATTATTTCAGCGTTGAATTCACCACTTAATTTAAGCGACATCTATCCTGACACAGGGGGGTAATTTAAATCAGTGTAGGTTAATAAAACCCCTTATCGCGCCCTATGACCCTAATAATTTTTCTTATTTTTTACTCTGGACTCAATACTGGTCAAAGGCTTCATTGGCTTCACCCTAGCTGGCTCAGCCATCAAGTCTTCATTAGCAC
>Ga0209494_1000061_pt1 | contig 49322 bp, 49 predicted proteins | sample EN1Hudseemescosm_FD_184628 | JGI IMG/M metagenome (GOLD analysis project Ga0209494, IMG submission 184628) | Methane-oxidizing microbial communities from mesocosms in the Hudson Canyon - EN1B Hudson Canyon (SPAdes) (version 2) | ecosystem: Environmental > Aquatic > Marine > Cold seeps | place... | reverse complement strand
AGAACACCCAATACGCTTGGTCGATTTTGTTGTACGAACCCCAAGGGCATATCTTTCATTATTAGTTTTTTCTGATATTAAATTATCATATTCATATTCATAATTTAATTCGTTAACTACAGTATGCCCAATATCATTTGACTCTACCAGAACATGTGCATTATTATACTGTATTCCGAGATTATTAATAATTCTCGTATATATCCGGGAAGATGTTTTATTATCACGGAATACTGCAACTTGTTTGATGGGATATTGTGTAATATCGAATACCGTAGAGACAGAATAATCAAGACCTTTCCCGTGGGAAGTATCTACTGTTATTATATACTTATTCCCAGTAATAGGTTTATCAAAGTATCTGATACAATCAACTATTTCAATGGGTTCTGAGGTAATAATATTCCTAAGCACCCAAGAGGATATTAAAGTATTTGCCGAACCGAGAGCAACATTTTCATGTTCCTGCATAAAATCTTCGAGGGATGTATTAGCAATGGTTTGATCTTTCCATTCCTCATCTCTTCCGGGAACATCATCCCACTTTACCTCAAATGGTACGAATTCGTTTTCTCCGCGCTCCGCTTTAACTCTTATGGCATTAAAGTGGTTTAGTTTATTGGCCGTTGATACCAATATAACCTTAGATTCTTTACCTGAGGCAATTGTTGGATAGGTAGATTTATAAAATTCATCCCATCTCTCTACAAATGCTGCTTCGTCTATTATTAGGCATGCGACGCTCTGTCCCCGAATAGAGGAAGATGATGTTGCCCTTGCCATAATTCGACAACCATTCTCAAATTCAACAGTTCTTTTATTCCACTCAACAACATTGGGTTTTAACCAATTTGGAATGAGTTCAAATGCAAGTTGAATTCTTGCAAGGATTTCCTGTGAAGTATCTCCCTTATTAGCAAGAATGGCAACAGTTTTATCTTTGTTGAATAATACATAATGAAGAACAAAGACCGTTGTTGTAGTGGTTTTACCACTTTGTCTAGATTGCGTTACTATGGAGAACCGTTCTTCTTCGAACTGTTTTAATAATTTCTTTTGATAATCGTAAAGGGGAATTTTAATTTTACCACGATCAACATGAACTATGGTGAAATAATTTTCTGCAAAATAATGTATATCCTCTGCACACTTCTTGAACTCAATGATTTGTTCTTCGGTATAGGAATGTGTACTTAACCTCCTTGTGAGAAAGGGGTTATTTAGGTATGGATCGCTCACCTTTTAATCAAATCTAGGAGATCGGTAGCCGACCCCACAAAAAGATTATTATTAGTTACCTTTTCTGGTTTAGAGGCGTTGAGCTTCATTTGTTTTTCGTGAAGTGTGGTGAGTTGGGAGGTAGTATCCCCTAGAGTCTTAATCATTTGACCAACAACCTCGTATGCTCGGGGATGCTCACTTTGCTTAGCGAGTTCTATTAGATCCTCGAGTGCTACATTACCGTTCTCGACTAAATTATATAAATTCTCACGTGCATAATCGTAATCATTCTTAATATCTTTTTCCATAGAGTCAGACTTAACAACCTCTTGCTTCTCGTAGGTTGCTAAGACCGAGGGCTCTATATTAAATGTTTCGTCGAGTTTCATTATGCATCTTCCCAATTACTCCAAGAATCCGTGAATCCAAAATCATCATTCTCCGTTGCTGTTACAGGATCGGGTTCGACTGAGTATGTTTGTTTTCTATTTGGGGAATTGACTGGTACATCAGCATACATTGAGGTATCAACTTTCTTAATAACACCCTGAGATGTAACAGGACCATATAGTTGAATCGAAGCGGAAAACGATAGTGTATAAACTATAGCCCTTCTCGAAACGAAATCCCCTTCATACGAATCCTCATAGGATACTGAATCGAGTACAATAGGCACATCCTGTACATTTTTTAATTCTGACGAATCTTTTATCGTCATTGTATATGAAGGAGAGAATGTCGGTAGTATTTGTTCAATGATCTGTATACCATCATCGGAATTCTTTACCATTACAAATAATTCAAAACTTACTGTATATGGTACCGGAGAAAACTGTTTACTTATTGCTTTATCATTTGTCGACTTTGGTATCTTGACTGTATTGATTTTATTAAGTTTTCTAGTCGAATCATATGAGAATGAACCAAGTTCAAATCCTATACGGGGAAGAGAAATAGCCACAGACTTCGAAAGATTTGGATCTTCCCTAAGTCGAGCGAGAAACTTTTCCTTTGGCCCATAAGATAAGGGTATTTTCATTTTTTGTTTAATCTCACCTACTTTATTTCTCCGAATGAGGTAAATATCATTAAACATTGAACCAAAACCGATAACAGTTCTTTTTAATATTTCGTGGTAATAAGGGTCTGCTCCTAACATTATATCTCTCCAAACGGATTAGAATCCGTAAAATCTATTATTTTATCAGACTCACCTTGGAGCCAATCATTGATAGAGCTCTTATCTATATCATCCATAGAATGTTCTTCTTGTAACATATTATATCCATTTTCAAATAATAATGCACCACCATCAAGAGTAGATGTTCCATCCTCTAGTAGTATATCGTATATCGCGATTGAGTTTGTTGAGTGTAAATCTTCAATCCTATCTATTTCCGAAATACCAGTATCAAGAGCTTCATTTGAATATTCAAAAAGTTTACAGGTTAATGTAAATACTGGAATATTGTGGAGTCTTTCAAATTCTTCTTCTTCAACGAAGGTAATTTCAAATAATTTCTTTCTATTTTGGGAAGGGAAATATATTAAATCCCCTTCCATCGGGCGTTTTGTTGCTATAAGATTTTGATCAAGCGATGTAAGCTGATTAAATCTGAATCTAGATACTTGAAATTTAGCTTCGTCTCTTAATTCAAGACCAAATTTAGAAAGGGCGTCTGCTTCTCCAGCACCAATTGATTCATTCTCATAATACATTTCAATGACGTAAGCATCATTAAATTCTGATAAAACGTCTTCCCCAAATAATTTATCTTCCCTGACCAGTTTTCTAGGAAGATAATAAACATCGTGACCGAATGCTTTTATCTGTTCTATGATTATTTCTTCATAGAGCTGGGACTCTGGTTTATGTGCATGATTAAAGAACGTTGAAGTAGACATCGCTCTAACCTATAATAAAATCAAGCGGTGCTTGATATGTAGATAATATCTTTTCTTCAAGTTTTTCAATTTCTTCTTGTGCTTGAGTATATATAGTATCTGCATCAATTTCAACACCACCGATCATTGCGATACCTTTGAATTTCTGTAGGTTTTGACCCCATTGTCTTTTAATGAGTTCCGTAGCATATCTCTTGAGGAACACATCGTTATAGAGTCTTACTGCCACGGAAGGATCGGTTTTTCTGTAGCATTCAATAATTATAGTCTCATCAACTTTAAAAGTTTCTGACCAAGTATTATCAAAATATAATTTAGAGCTCAAATGGTTAAATCTAATTGATGGTTTAATATTAAACATATTATCAATCATATCTAATTTTTCTCTAGCCATTTCTGTAGAAATGAGAGATGCTGCGGGGTCTAAATCAATTAAACCAGATTGTATCATTTCTGCTTGATTGTACCAGCTAGATCCGAATGCAGAGGACGGATGATATACATTAACAATGGATACAACCGAATCTGGTATGGCAATCCAATTATTTTGATCTGTCCAAATTGATGAAACCGAATCCTCTGTTGCTGTAACAGAATTAACCCCTACCGAGCGATCAAGGTCAGCCTGAGTTATTGTGTGAGATAGATATAATCTTTCAATCCCATCATAATGAAATTGATTGAAATATTCAAGCGCATCATCTATTCTGTCCGAGATTTGATCAATATCAACATTAATATCGACAACTGGTTTACCTAGTTTTCGAAGACAATATTCAGATAATTCAGATTTTGTTGTTAATGCCATTATTATTCTCTATGGTTTCTCTGGATATATTGTGTTATTTATATTAACCGCAAAGGTATATACAAGCGACGAGTTTAACTTCTGTAGGATCAGAGAATGTTACATTCTCTCGGACTTTAGCTACTGTATAAGATCTAATAATATCGTCATCTTGTTTCATTCCTTTACCCGGAGTAGATGATGTGACAATTAAATCCCCTGCTTCGAAACCCCCATTTTCCCCACATACATTAACAGCACCTTCACCTACAGCATTAATTTGTATAATATCGTTAGTATCCAGAATATTAGCAAATTCGTCTTTTAATTTACTTCGTGATAAAGGGGGTGTATTTGTTGGGCTATCTTCTTCAGAAGCGGTTGCATTCTGAAGAGCATAGTGATTAGATAATTCCTCTTCCGTATATGGATGATCTTCTATTAGAATTGTTGGTCCTCGCCCATTTAAAATATCATTCAGTGTTTTAGTATCACCGTTAAATACACCAATTGCTGCTTTTTGATTAGAAGTAGAAGATCGAACTACTTGAGTAAAACTTTCGGAAACATGACTAATACCTATAACGGATTGATCTATTAATATATCTCCTATCTCCGGAGATTCACTTTTATTAATAGCTGACATATGAGCCCCGGTGAACGTAAGATAACCCCCAGTCCCAGAATGGTAATCCCCAGCCCCACCATAACCACCGTTAATGGTGGTTATATTACCCCCATGAGTACGAAGCCCGTCCCAACTTTTGTTTGCTATCGGATGAGATGATCCATCGTGAGTTGAAAGATATATACCAACATATTCAGCTGTTGCTGATGTTTGGTCTGCTGCACTACTGATTATTAGTTGTTGCAAATAACCGACCTTAATCGCCGACGCTATGTGAGCAATTTGTACATTATGTGTAGTATTTCCACCCCAAAAATTCTTCTGATGGAGCAACAGTGAATAGTCTGGGGACCCTAAATTACATTCGATTATGGAATTACCAGAAGAATCATAAAGACGCGATAACATCTGTATTTCTCTAGCAAGTTTAACAGAAGATTCGACTTGTGTTGAGCTATTATGATATCTATATAGTTCAGCGCCAACTGTAGAACCACATAATGTAACTTGTGTATTTTTATCAGTATCACCAAAACCGTCGGCACTTTCCGTGTTCATAAAAAAACCAGCGGATCCAGTACCAGAGCTGCCGTTCATAGTAGCGAAACCGGCAGCCCAACCACCGTTACTATGTCTACACCACACGGGTACCTTTAAAGCATCATCAGCCTTTATGTGGAGTATAGAATCAAAACTAGATGCTAATAATTGTTGACCTGTTATACCTAGACTAAAAGCATCTCCTCCAACAAGATGTGTACTATTGTTTTTAAGAACATCAAGGCTTAATGTTCCTGTTGCGATATCGCCACCATCGATATGAGTGGTACCTGCGTCGCCGAATGCATTATTAGTAAATGTTACAACACCATCGAGATTTAAATGATTGAATGCTGTCGAGAAGCTAACGGGACTTACAGTACCAGTTCCGGCAGTATTTTCTGTACCCCAATATCTAGCCGCAAAATAATGGAGATTTGCATGAATTGTTGGTGGAGGTGTTGCAGACCAGCCAGACTTTAAACCAGAAAATGTTCCAGCACTAATATTATAGGAACTTGCGTATGGGGTAGCTGGAGTAGATGAACTAGATTGACCCGCCGTAAGATATACCCACCCCGATACGGAAATAGCTCCATCCGTACCAACACCATTGGTACCATCAGCAACAACCTCTATTGGGTTCGACCAATTCGAAGATTCAACAACGTCACTAGGCCCTGCATCGGATGCTGTCGCCGAACACATCCATAATGATGTTCCAGTAGTAACAGCACCGAGATCTGACACCCAACCGTTGCCAAGGCTACTAGAACTCCAAGATGGTTGAGAAGTTGCGGTGGCAAACGTATATATGTGTGGACCACCTGGTTTTGAAGTAAGAGTAACATCAGATTTTTGATAAGCAAATACTACGGCATTATTCAGAGGTGTCTCACCATCATCTCCAACCCTAGAATATAATAGTGGATCTGACCATTCCGAGGGGGAAATTATATCATATGTTGTAGTAGCAGATGCCAACGCTGTAGAAACCCACGATTCTTCCCCTGCTATTAGAGCTGGTGGTTCTGTAGTCCAACCTTGGTTATTTGATCCGGTGAAAGTTAAATCCCCACTGGCAAACCAATATGTCGCTGTACCGACTGTATTCCCAGTAGGATTACCATCGAGGTTATCCGGAGTTTCCCCTGGTGTTCCCTTTTTATATACTTGAACACTAGTCGCAGAATAACCCGGAGCTCCATTAGTACCACTCGATGATATAAATTCGGGGGCACCCCAACTTAAAGATGAATCTGTATCTGTGGCTCCTAAAACTGATGCTATAGCTCGAGAAACATAAAGATCGTCTGTTCCGGGAGGTGTTATATTAGACCAATTTGTTGGTGCAGCACCAGGAAGATTAGTCCCAAAATTAAAACTTCCTCCAGAGGGTGACTCTGCAATATTACCATTGATATCCACCGATGATCTTCTGAACACCTGATAAGTATAAGTGGATCTTGCAGACATTGAATCCTTCATCGGATCACTCCAATCTAGATCATCATCAATACCCGAATGACCATCGATAGAAGCTAATGCTCTTGAATGCCAGAGTTGATTATCAGTTCCGTCTGCGTCTTCTGTATTATACCAATTTGCTGGTGGAGTACCAGGAAGATTAGTTGTAAAATTGAAACTTCCAGTGCCACCCGTAGGTTTATCAGAAGAAACTAAATCTGTAGCAGATCTTCTATATATAACATAAGTATAAGTCGATTTTGCAAAATCCCCAGAAGATTTAACAGAGGTTGACCAAAGCGGAACAACGCTCCACTCTTCGTTGACAGCATCATAAGTCGCAGATGGATTGTAATTTTTTAATATACCATCATTCTCATCAATATAATGCTGTGACCATACATGCGATACGGTTTGATAAAGAATATCCGATGCCACGCCTGTATCTGGTGGGGGAGTTGTAGACCATCCGGTAGGTGGAGTTAACCCATTCGTTCCAAAATTGTAAGACCCACCGGTTGGAGTTGATGTAGGTGGTGGTGTCGATCCACGAAACCAAGAAGTTAATTGGACTGTAGTTACACCGTTGGTCCCATCAGAACCAATGACACCATCTTGACCGTCTGCATATGCTCTATCCGGAATAGTCCATTCTAAAGTTGAATCGATTCCAATACTACCTGTTATAGAAGCTAAAGTTCGTGTGACCCATACTGGATCTGTACCGGTTGGAATATTGTTAGACCATTGAGTTCCTGATGTACCCGCAATGAATGGTGGTGTACCTTCATTTGATGTAAAATTGAATTCACCATTCGCAGTATTTTCTGTCCCTGTGACTGGTTGATTCGGCGGGGAAGCGTCCGGGGCACGATAATAAACTTGGTATGCAAAAGTTGAAATGGCATCAAGACCATCAGCCCCAGTTTCAACGGGAGTTGACCAATCTAAATCTGTATCTTCTCCTGTGGGCCCTACAGCAGAGGCCATAGTAGTTGAAACGTATATATTACCGTCACCAGTCGCCGGTATACTGTTATACCATTGATTTGGATTTGATGGGGGAACTCCGACATTATTACCAAAATGGTACGATCCTCTTTGGGCATTTGTACCGATCGGTGTCGCTGGGGTACCCACTGACCTCATATATACGGGATATAAGAAAGTCGATTTACCTGCAGTACCATCACTCCCCGATATAATTTCCCCAGAAGACCAAAGCGGGGTTACTGTGTCTGTAAATACGTCATTCTCGTCTTTATTAGAAACATTCGAAATAGAATGATATAGTGGATCTGTTCCATTGGGTATAGATGCAGACCATCCGGTAGGTGCGGTTAATGTATTTGTAGAAAATACATATGTACCACCATTGGGGGTTAATGGGACTGGGGGAGTTGCTGATCTAGTGTAGACTGATAATTGAGCAACTGCACCACCATCAATCCCGTCTGCACCATCTCTAATAAAAGGAACCGGTGTAGACCATGGGTTCGGATTTAATCCTGTTGCGTCCCATGTATCTGTAGCTCCAGTGATAGTAGCTATGGCATATGATTGATAAATTTGATCGGTGCCTACGGATGGAATATTATTAGACCAACCACCGACTGGTGGTGTCGGAATATTAGTTCCAAAATTAAACGATCCACCGACTGGTTTTGAGGGGGTAGTTGGGGATCTCAGATATACTGGCCACGTATATTTTGATAGACCATTAATACCATCTAGAGCACCTTTAATCGGATTTGACCAAACTAAGGTATTTGTAGATATCCCCGTTACCCCTTCAGTTGTGGCTATTGCCCGAGAAGACCATAACTGATCTGTTGAAGCCGGGATGTCCTCGAGATTATTATACCAAGTAACAGTCGCAGATTGCGGAGGAGGCTCGGTAGGAAGATTAGTTCCAAAATTAAACGATCCGCCGTATGGTTTATCAGCAGAACCTAAAACAGAAGAAGTTTTGGTATATACAGTATAAGTATAAGTTGACAGGCCTTCGTCACCATTAGTTCCTATGTATTGTATATATAAGAGGTTGGTAACATTAATACTTCCCCCGTTATTGCTTAGGTCATTCTCGACTATTGATGTAGCAGATTCGAAGAAATTTACCCACATTTTAGATGAAGAGGGAATTAATGATGCATTTAAACCGTCCTCATCTGCGGCATAAATTGGATATATATTACCACCAGCAATTTTAACAAATGTTAAACCCGAAAGAAATGATGCCGTCAAATGTGCTTCGGTTATAATCGTAGGGGACTCGTAGAAATTTACATACGTTCTTGCCCCTTGTATTAATGATGCATTGGTACCATTCTCATCTATAGCATAGATTGGGTATATAGAATGACCTGTAGGTCCAACGTCCCCGGATAACTGTATTACATTACCCCAAATAAAGTCTCCAATATTACCAGCTTTAATTCCAATAGTAGCCCAAAGAAGGGTGGTAGGTGAAACCGGAACTATATCAGTCCATGATGCTGGAATACCCGTTGAGGGATCCGGAACATTTGGTTTAGTTGGGGAATCTTGGAATATCCAATTATGTAGATTGCCATCCGTACCGCCTAGATGATCGATATCTACTATCCATGTATCGGGAGACCCAGAGATTTTTTCCCACACTCTTTCAGCGTCTGCATCAAGATAAAAATCTCCGACTATACCAAGTACCTGTGGAGGATCACCCGATCCAGAATGCCAAGCAGGACCTGGTGCTCCAGTTAATCCTTGCTCACCGGTATGGGGTGTTGGTATTCCCCATGTAAAATCTAGAACCCCAACTGGTTTAGTTCCTAAGGATACCCATAATCTATATGTATATGTAGAGGGAGCTGAATTGGTCCACCCTAACGCTATAGGAGTATTTTCACTTGCGCCCGGGGTAAGGGGTTGATCTTCGGCGTCTTTAAAAATCCACCTTTGAACAGTATCACCTTCGGAAACTCCTGTTACTCCTGTTAATCCAGAACCGTCACCAGTGAGTGTCCCGTCGATATTAATATTACCAGTTGCATTAATATCGCCAATAACGTCTAAATCCCCATCAATTTGTCCGAGTGTATCAACAACAATCTTCTCATGATTTTCAATACCAAGATCTTCTCGACCATGAACCCCGTCTCTAGCTAATGCTTGACCCCCCTGAGTTGATCCGTCGTGAACTACTACTGTTTTTTTAGTAGTATCTATGGTCATTTCACGGTCCGCGCCAGCAAATGTTACATGGTCGAGTGTGGTTCCGCCTCTAAACTTAACTTCAGTTGACATTTGATACCTCTATATCTTTAATTTTTTGATTTATTTTGGAGATTTCATCTTTTAGAAATGATATATCCTTTATTATGTTATTTATATTCTTCATATTAGATCGTCTAAGTTTATAATCTAAATATTCCTTTGAATTTTTCTTGGATACAACCGAGTTCGAATCGGTATCCTTATATAACCCTGAATGGGAATCTATTTTAACTTCCATGTTATGCCAATGCGATAGCTCTAAAGTTTTTAATCAGGGGTGGTCGGCTTGTATCAGTTGACTTCATAACAACTTTAATCGCAAAAGAATTGAATGGATTTAAATTCTCAATGGAATATTCATACTCAATAAATTCAGATCCACCACCAGCTGGTATTCCAGAATCAGAAGATCCATTATTATTAAATGGCACCCAAGATAGATCATCAAATTGTGACTGCCCAGAAGTTTCAACGAGGGTTTTATAATAGATTTCAATATTAGCATTGGAGGTTGGTACTGAAGCATCAATAAAAACCTTTATAGATTCTGCTGGATTATTTAAATTAATTTTCTTGGTTATGTATATGGATGAATTAGAATCGCCGTCAGAAGCTGTAGAATCATTATAATTATCTTCATCAATTATATCAATCATCTTTGAAATAGAATCAACCCTATTAGATATTGCGAGGAGACTCATCCGAGCTGTATCTATTATTGGAGAGATATTAGGATTTGTCGTCCCTAATGTTACATTAAACTTTGGATTTGAAATATTAGCAGGTGATATATATTTTCTTTCTGACAAAACGATATCAGAATTTAATTGGACTTCCGAACCGGAAAGTCCAGTTGATATTGTGGTTTCGTCGAAATCCATAATGGAAACTATGGGGTGCAATATATCGCATGGAAGTTTCTTACCAACTGTAACTGAAGATCCCCCAAAATTAGAGTCCTTTAATGGAAGAACATTTATCAATGCATTAGTCCCTGTTATTTGATAATAATCAGTTTCATATTTGCCGATGGAGTATGTTCCATTAATGTGATCCAGAGAACCTTGTGCTATAGCACCATTGATGGTAACATTATTACCGGTGATATAACCGTGATTTGGATGATAAACCCTTAATATAGGAAGAGTCAAACTCTTATCTATTACCCTGAAGGGGTTATCCCCTAGTTTTACTGTTTCTTCTGTATCTGATGAAGATGCTTTATCAGATTTAAGTTTAAGAAGATCAGATTTTAATTCCGCCGTAACAGGGTTATTTGTTTGAAATACTGCACAATTCAGAGTAAACTTAAGATCCATCATTTGTTCTGCGGTCCATGTAGATGAATTCTGCGACATGAAGAATGAACCCAAATGTGGTTGATCTTGAATATAAGAAGTTGATATAAGATCTTTTTCTCCTATTTCAGATACAAAACATTCGTATTTGTTCGAAGCGGATTCGATAACAATACAATATTCACTCTTATCTTTAAGATAAACGGGACCATCAAATACAAATGTGGTTTCTAATTCTCCGTTTTCCGAAACATTAACATCACCTGGATCTTTAGAAACTTTAGAAAATGGAAGTATGATTTTACCAGGATACCCATTATCAACAGACCTTATCATAACTGTAACAGGGAGTTCCATGTTATCTTTAGTCTGAAAGAATAAATCGATTGATGTTAGAAATGTCCCGCCATCCTTTTTAACTTCAAATGTTTGTGCTAATGGATCTCTATATGCATCAACAATTTCAGATTCACGAAGAGATATAACATCTTTCCCTTCAAGGACCGTAGATTTGACGATTTCGCCATTACGAATTGATAGGAAAGTCGATTCCTCCGTATTCAATACTCCTGATGCTTCATATGTTGCTTCTGCCGCAGTATCTACGGTAGCGTCATATGCATTAATGTCTGAATCTGTAAATCTTAAAATCTTTTTACCTGTGGTGAATTTTTTAGTACCAGTTGGTACAGTAAAATAACCAGACCAAGATCCTTTTGTATCAGTTTTTAATTCTGTAGCTTGTGTAGAAGGTATAATTGGAACAAGCGGGGGTAATAAAGGATCGGCCGTTTGTTCTTTAGACATGGATTCTATTACCGAAACCCCATCGAAGAACGGATAAAATCTGGTATTAGCTTTCATGCCAATGATATCGACTTTAATATCATTCTTCCTCATGTATGGAATAATACTTGAATTAATAACTTTAGTTCCAACTAATTTTTTCTCAAAAGATTCAATTAGTTCAGTTTTTAATCCTTCCCTGTGCATTCGAGTTGTTTGCGAGAATATAGATTTCACATGATGACCGGACATCATCCAACCATTAGCGGGATTTAATTCAGACCACTGTCTGCTCCACCATGCAGTTTTAGATTTTAGGGTTTCTTCCCCAACCCAGAGTTCCTTCCACGATTCCCATATCGTACCTATATTATTTTCGGATTTTAGAGTTTCGTAATTACCCTCCCTATTGAGGATGATCTCGGGTGCTGTAATGGTATCGATCCATGTATCAGTCTCTGGTGATAATTTCATATTACCAACCCATGAAATTATATTAAAGGGGTTAACATTAACAGTTTTGGTAGCCATTCCTTGAGAAACCAGGGTCTCAGTATCAAAATAAAGACTCAGAACATCTCCAGTCAGAACCAAACCGGTTGGTACAGAATCTAAAATTAAATTTGCAGATTCAATATTACCTTCGGGTCTTAATATATTATTCTTTTTATCAATTGCGCAAGAATAATCGGGGTGAGTCACATCTCCTACTGTGTGACCCTTAAAATTATCAACAACAAACCCGGATTTAAATTTATTAAATCCGAATTCATCACGAATGTCCATATTAGCTGCAGAGGCCTCGAGTTGATTAAGACTGACATAATATTCTAAATTATCTATACGATTATCGAGTTTGCGGATATCTGACATTGTATATCTTTGATTCGCAATCTTAGAAATCTGTATATCTTTATAGGTGGTAGAATTTGTTTGAGGTGGATAAAAAATATCTGCTATTTTCATAGAACCAGAGATCACTTCAGGAACTACAGTTTCTTCTGAAGAAATTCCTGTCATAATTTTAAATTCCCCATACCGATTTAAATATAGAGCATCAATCCTTGGAAGATTGTGATCAAGGGATCCTAATGTTATTGTAGTATTTGGTTCTGGAAGTGAGAATACATTTCCGTCTACCGTTCTATAAAGAGAGTGAAATGGATTTGAATTCGTAGGGGAAGTTAATGTGGGTCTAAAATCTATACAATCTTTAAGATATGCGTCAACCGGTTCGTATCCTTGAGACACGGTTGATGTTGTAAATACAGGATCTATAGTACTTACCGTATTATACTGATATGAATTAGCTGTAATAGGACCTGTAGAACCAGAGCTAACAAAATGATCGAAAATTACCATCATTTTTCGATCATCTAGAGGGGCCGGTTCAGATTTTTTCCTGATGATGGAAGATACCCCAACCATCGAACTTCTTTGTCCTGTATCTAGAAGATAGGAATCTGTAACATCAATAACATCAACCCCATCGGCGGGAAGAACAACTCCTGTGATATTGTGATTAGAGAGTGTACCATCAGAGATTTTAAGTATTCTTACAGCATCCCCTGTCGCGAATGTTCCCTTGGTAGGATGATAATTAAGGTATGATCCATTGATGACTTCGCCCGTAACCGTGCCAATAGCTCCTGATAAAACACAAGAAATTATATCCCCTGATCCTACAGAGAATGTGGTATCCATAGTTATTTTAGGTTGTACATCCGCTTCAGGAAGATTCTTATTGTACTGGTAAATAGCTTTTATTTTAAATACCCTGGAGTATTGTTCGCTATTATCTTCTTTAATTAATGCTATCCTATCATCTCTATAATCCCTGCCGTAATGAATATGTGGGTGCTGAGTCTCACCAATAATTATTTTTTCATTAAATCTTTCCTCCATAGTTCCTCTTACGTTGGCACCTTGACTTGCAGTCTCTGCTATATGGAGTAGGAATATATCACCACCGCTTATACTACTATGCGAGAATGTGGCTACATCTCCAGAAATTGTAGGGGTGAACCACAAATCTTCACTCGTAGGTACTGTAACCCACGAATCGATGGACCCTGGGATTGTCTCGTTATTGGTAATACGCTTTTTGAATAAAGTAAAATTAGAGTTATCCCAATTATAATTCATGGATCCTATCGAGGCATCCGTAAAAGTTACCTGTCCCGTACCGGCATTATCAGAGGTGATAAACCTTTTGTGTGTAGCTATATATTGAGAACCGGTATTAGATATATTAGATTTTGGGAGTTTATATATTAGGGACTCATCTCCGTTATTAAATAATTTACCTCGAACCCGTGTTGCTGGTACATTAATTCCAGCAAAAGCCTCATAATCAGTAGTATATTCGTGGGTATCTACTGGATTACCACCCTGGAGTCGAGTGGACTGAAGGGTAAGTTGGGTATCAGAAATAACTTCTCTAATTCTATGACGGATCCCTGCAGAATAAATAATATCCCACGGTCTAAGTTCAGTTATAAATTTCGTTCCCGTACCTTTAATGTATGTTTCATTATTTGAAATCGCTTGGTTAGTAGCAGCCCCTGAGATGTTAGTTTCTAAAGTAAGTGTGCCAGATAAAACCTTTTCGTCATCAAGAGCGATATCAGCCGTAGAGTTACCACCTATGAGAAATTCCACCATTTTAACAGATGAAGGAGATTCTTTGTTAATGGAGTAGATAGTGGCATTGTCGATACTGTCTGGATCCAAACTGTTAATCGCAGATATGCGATCTATATTGGAAAATGTAACACTCTCACCAAGGACGAATTCCCCTGTTATGTCTAGAATCTGAAATTTCTCATAGGTGATTCCGCTGTCGGAACCCCAGACAGTAGTCCAAATATAACCATATGCGCCAGAACTTTTACCGATAATCTTTTGACCTGTTAGAAGTGGTGCCAGTGTCAGGTGATCGCTATTGTTACCGGTAACATCGACTTTAATATGAGTGTCCATTTGTATATCAGTGAGATGTACTTTAGTTCTATCTCCAGCAGTTCCATCTACTCCCCTCAATCTTCCTATACCTATAGGAGTGCCGTTATAATGGGCGCTAGAACCAACCCCAAATCCAAAAGCATCTCCGATCTCTTTATTATAGAGTCTAACCATACCAAATTTATCTAAATTCAATCCCCCTGTTTGTGTAAGGGGATTTTCAAAACAGATAGATTTAACTTCGAAATAATCACCGCCACCTCCGTGTATACCAACATCAAGAATAGTGGTGGGTATATTAGCTTTCTCAACATCAATTATGGTAGGGGAATTTTTTGCTAATTTATATCCTTCAATATAAGCTTTTCCTGGACCAATTTTTATTACTGCTTTATCTTTATCTCCACCATCTGATTGTAGATATGTTCCAAGATTAGAACCATTATCGAGATGTTCATTAACTTCAATTGAAAATTCATCTACAGTATAATTTCCAGATTCGTCATATGTTCTTTTTGCAAGAGCATCACCAAGAAATGAATATTTAGATTCCGATATTTTAGTTTGAAGTATACCGTTTTTTAATGTTATAAGTTCAATAAAATTTTCTGTTGTATCAGCAGGCAACTTAACTGCCAATGATAATTCGATTGATAATCTGTGTGCACCCTTCGAACCATAATTGGAAGAACCAGTTGCGTTATCTGTAATCTCAGATCCGGGAATAGCAGATTCTGGTGTTACAAGAGTTTCTATAACATTAAATCCTACTGTGCCGGTGAAATTCTGATCTATTATTAATTGGTGTTCTGAACACTTAACAAAATGTCCACGTATAAAATAAACACCATCTACAACACCAACTAGAGATTTTGGATCATTTCCGGGCCCAACCGAAAAAACGCCCCCCGTGACGGTTGCACCGCCTTCGGGGATAAAAGTTATATTATTTACACCAGTTGCAAATGTTTTTGCACCGGAGGTAGCAGTTTTTGTATATTTTAAATATACTGTATCAGCATTACCGGTTACCGCAAAATCCTGAGATCCTACAATAGAGATAACTACAGCTTCAACACCCGTCCCTGTTTCAATTAATTGATCACCTTTCTCAAGTAGTGACGCATCCATAGTTATATAATCTAATTTAGGATTATATGAAACATTTCCGGGAATAACTAAAGATCCCTCCTGAAACATATGTCTCCCAAATCTTTCAATTTGTTTAGAGAGTATAGTTTGCAAGGTTGTAAGCTCCCTTGCCTGTACAGCAAATCCGGGACGAAACAATACTTGATAGTATTCTGGATTTTCAACAGAATGCTCTTTATAATCGTCGTAGTAAGGATTTACGTTTAAATTAGTTTGGAAACTCATAAGTATTGTCCGTTAGCGTTTTGTAATATATATTATTTATAATGAAGATACGTTTGTGCTGTATACTTCGAATTCGAGATTGGTATATTAGCTTGATGTGGAAATAAAAAAGTGGGTGGGAATACAATACCGAGACCCCTAGAGGGTTTAATTTTAATCCCAAGAGAAGGAAATTCGGTTTCTCCGCCCTCAACAACATCATTTAAATATAATAGTACAACTAATAATCTAGAAGCACTTTTGTAATCTGTTACATCAGAATGTGCTTTAAAAAATCCAGATTCTACGGGATATTTTCGCACCCTGAAATTTTCTAGTTTATATGTATCAAAGTTTTCTTTTATGTATTGTGATGCATGTTTTGTTTGTGCTTGATATTTTTCAAGGATAGATATAGATGCCGATATTAAATTATCTCTTATTTCTGTATGATCAGAATGAGTTAGAAGAACCTCCTTTCCCATTCTAATAGACTTGTTGATCCCAGTATCAGTAACTCCCTGATCTGTAATTAAATATTTCCCAGAATCAGCAATACCAATTAAATTATCACAGAGATCTGAATCTAAACAATTTTTGTATATTCCAACATAATCTATAAGTTTATTCATCAACAATTAAAATCTATGACAAGTTTTATTATTTCTTTTTGCTGATCAGCTCTGGTAATATTGTCAGTATTCATTACATATAATATATCACCAGAATAAATTTCATATCCTGGTTCAGAGACACCAGAACCCGTGATTGTTCCAGTTTCTTCGAGAATTTTTATTTGTTCATTATTCACGAATGGGGTTAACTTCAGGTTTACATCAAGTCCCTTATCGACTTCATTGGTTTGGTGTATACCAAGAACAGAAGTACCGTCCCAATAAACTACTACCCCCGTTCCACCCGAAGTGAGTCCTAATATCTCATCTCCAGCTTTTGGATCCCAATTAGAGGATAATGTATCGAGAGTTAACTCAGTCAGACACTTAACTGAAGCAGTGTTTAAGAGAGAAGATGATCCTGCTTGGAGAGGATTTTTTATTACCCCAATTTGACCATATGAAAATTGTACATCATCCGAGGAAATTATAGGAAAATTCCCTCCTTCACCTTCGATTAACTCCGCGTATATCATGAGCAATTTTGTCGAAAGAAGAGATATATTGTCAAAACCGAAACCATCTCTCGGACTTATTACTATATCGATATCTGCCGCATTTCCTTCAAATTGATCTACTGACACATACGCATTTCGAAGATCAATATTTGCAAAGGTAAACCCTACCCCCTCTGATCCTGGCACCACTTCAACATTTGTAATTGTACCGTTTTGTACAGTAACATATGCTTGTCCATCGATTGATCCATCACCGACGATTGGGCAAGTGTGTAGATTATTTGCGTATCCAGATCCCCCGTCATTGATTATTGCTTTTATTGTCTTTGAATTCGAGGGGGTTATGCCATTTATAACTGGCATGTAATCACCATTATATTCATCAAACTTATTATCCGTAGGTATTGTATATATCCACTCCCATAGATAATTATCAGAACCTTTCGCAGAACCAGACTCATGAGTTGGGACAACTGTTGATTCGGATCCAGAATTATTATCAAGACAGATATAAACCCTTCCCCCAGATGAACCAGAATCTGATGATGAAGCAATCATATAAAAATTGGCGTTTGATAAATCCCCGTTATTATTGTATTCGTCATATACAACACCATTTACCCAAAGTCTTCTTTCGACTACAGGCGAAAATCCTGTTTGGGGATCTATGTATTTCATCGAGACCATATTTCTATGTGTAGCTGGGTCGGAATGTACCAATTCGAGGGGAGTAATCGGTGAGGAGTCATCCGAAATATTAGGGTTCCCTATAAATAAATAAAATCTATCATTTTCTGATGTAGATGCTATATCTCTATTTAAGTTGGTTAAATTGAAATATCTAAATTTATTTGTTATTAAGTCTTGAGACATATGTATACTCTGTTAAGTTAAGTCGGAATAATCATATCCCGTTGTGTTTGGAACAGTGATATCACCATATACGAGATTATATAATACTGGGTCGTCCGGAGTTATAGAACCATAATCGTTCGGACCACCTGCGAAAATAGAAGCCTTTGTTATAGTAGTTCCTAGAGATTTTGCTGAGACATTAAACATCGAACTGATATTAAATTCGCCAAAAAATATTAACCCCGCAGGATGAATAGAAGCCTTTAAAATGTTAGACCACTTTTGTATTGGTGATTTAGTTCTTACTACGTAAGAATATTCTTGGTAATAATAACCATCCCTAATTTTTTTTCTTGCTTCCGAAATAAATCCATCAGTATTTAGATGTATAGATTCTGTATTAAATAATTTCCCGATAATTTTAGCAGGGGGTACTAGAATTGAATCTATATTACTCGAGACCGATTTGGCTGTATTATGTATTGAAATCGTAGGTTTGTTAACAACTGAATAATCTCGACCAGTATCGGTAATAGTTATCTCGGAGATACATCCGATTGAATCAGTTGAGAGATCTGTATGTCCTAATATTAAGTCGACTGCATTATTATCATCTCTATTTGAACCACCGATGACTAAATCCGGGAATTTTTGAAATCCCTGGCCACCATATATTAGTTCGATATCAGTAATAACCCCTGACGAATCAACAGACTTTACAATAGCTTTCGCAGGTGCTACTTCTGTTGATTCGTTACCTAAAGGGTCAGAAGATATAGTTATAATATCACCCTTCGCATATAAAGTCCCACCAGAAGTAATAGAATTAATTGATGTAACAATACCCGAGGTTATCGTTGATATTTTGGCTTTACCGCCATACCCTATAAGATGTGGATCTCCTCGGAATATCGGATTCACGACACCCCAATCTGGATCTGCTGGAGAGATCGGGGCAATAGGATATAAACCATTACCTCCTATGATTACATCACCCATACAGATTTGAATTCTATATAGATGATTTCCGATTGAATCTGAGTTTGCTTCTTCGGGGGTAGAATGCCAGCCATTACCAAAACCAGCAGTGCCGGGATTCCAAGTTCCTGTAATCTGATTATATGTTACTGGATTAATCGGCCAGATCGTTTCAACCGAATATTCTTCGTTCTGAATATAATCGGGGTAATATACTCCCTCAGTAAGGAGTTGACCCGTATTATCCTCGAGTAGTAAATCCCATTCGGTCGGAAGAAAATCTGCCCTTTTGTAAATCGAAGCAACGTGCATAGTTTCGAAACCCAAGAAACCTATATCAGTCTGATTAGGAAAATATGCCTCTTCCTGATCTGGTACTTTGATAGTAATAGGATCTATCTCAGAATATAGATTATTCGTTGCCCAATTTGAATTATTGAAATCTATCTTTACATCTTTATTCGATAATACATTCAATAATTCAAATTGATATAGGCTTCCATCAACGCCAGTAATAATTATAAATTGGCCGAGATTTTCGTATCTCGGATCGACCGGAGCATTCTCAAAAGTCCCACGAATCGAATTTTCTATTAATATAATTTCATAAACATCGTTGCCGAGTTTAATAACTCTCTCAACTATACCCGATGAATTAGCATGTTTTGCTTCACGACCAACAACATTTCCTATATCTGATTCTGAAAAAGTTTCAAGATTTGTTGTTATCTTACACTTTAATCCGGTTTCGGAAGTCGGTTTCCCATCCGAAACTTTAAGAATATCGACAGAGGGGTAATATACATTAGCTTCCGAATTAGATAATATACGAAATAATATTTTAATAGAAGCCTCTGTACCCTTGACCCTATATAAATCCGAGATTTCTTTTAAAAGTTTTCTTTTATCTATTCCCTCTGTTAAATTATAGGGTATAATAGCCATAAATTCACGAAAGAACTTTTGAATATTATTATGAGGAGTAGAATCTATATTTCTATATTCTAATAACTTATCAGTAACTTGTGCAGTTCCTGGTGCATATGATAATAATGCAGAAACGTGTTTAAGAGGATCGTCAAGAATTTCGAAATTTTCAGACTCTATAAACCCGGTTTCAGATGAAACAAATAATTTATCCTCGGAAATAGAATATATGGTAGCAGTAGTTCCAGAACTCAATCCTTGTATAACATCTCCAATTTCATATGGAAGTCTCGAGGTTTTAATCTGATATGTTATAATACCAGAATCTAAAAATTTATAATACTCCTTTATAAAATTTGTAAATATCGGGTATTCTTCCGAGATATATCTCGGAAACATATTTTCTATTTTATCAAATATCTTCATTATAATCTACGGCCAGCTGTTGCATATGAAGAATGATTAGTTGGACTGAGAAGGGAATTATCCTCTGTGCCGGAAATAACAGACGATGTTATTTTGAGTATATTATTTCGTAATGGATTGATATCTAAATTATCAAGGGTTGCTGTAATTTTCAGAAGCGTTTCCCCTGAGATGGAAAATCCAGAGATTGAGATAGCCTCGATAATTATTTCACCCGTATCATAATTAACACTCCCGTGATTCAAACTAGGATTAACAATAGACTCCGTAATTCCGTCTGTTTTATATAATATAATATTACCTTTACCATCATCTTTAAAATGATGAATATCGGTAGATCCTGTGATAGTAAACTTATTTGAAAAAACCATACCTATCGTAGATTTGGAGGTATCAATATGATAATTTGATATTTTATTTCCGAATGAAAAATTATAACTCCCGGATGTGTTTACATATGTTATCGCGGTTTTATAAACTCTGTGCTTAATCCTCGAAGACATAATAGAATTATCAGATGAATCTATCATAGTAGTCAAATTTGAATTTCTATGAATACCTCCGAACTCCGTTAGTATATCCCTATTGTAAATATCTATAATATCCTGGATACCAGTTTTTAATTCTACGATAGATTTTGTTGTTAATAGTGAATTATAATCAAAATCCACAGTTAAATCAATGTAGAGATATTCTGCATCAACGACATCGACATTAATTCCGGAGACCTTATATTTAACTAAATCTGATTTTAATTGATTTTTATCAAGGGATGAAAGGTATTCTCCGTTTTCGGGTTTGATACATATGAAAACTTTACCGTATTCCGGTGGTATATTATCTTCTCCTCCCCAGACGGATATTGTATCAGAATTGGGATATATTTTTTCGAGTATAACCCTATAATCAGAAATTGTAACAGCTCTATTCTGAGCCGAGAAATTGAATGGTGCATTAATTTTTATTGAATCTATGCTTTCTATACCAGCACCGCCAGAGGAAGGTGAAATAGTAGTAACCCGGGGATTTTTAAATTCAGGTATAGTAGAATCAAAACTAAAATTATTTAAAGAATTACCCTCAATCCCAATTGTTTTAATATATTCTATTACTACAACATTACCCGCATCTAACTTTTTACCTATAAGATTATCGCCGAAATATATAGAATATTTCTCGTCATCTGACTCCTCGAGGAAATAAACTTTCGATGTATTACCAACATTTATCAAGGTATTCCCTAGTGTATATGACACTAAATCTGTAGCTGTGCTATCAGACTTAACCGTAACTCTTAATGAAGAAATATCACAAGATTTGTTGGGGATTGTATATTTCTGATTCGCATTAGATACAATGAAAGTTTTAGTTAATAGTTTACCTTCGTAAAGTTTTATTGAATCAAAATTTATTGCTCCGAACAAATCAGAACTCGAAATATGATCTTCAACGGTTATAAACTTTTGTCCTCCTGCATTAAAAATACTTCCACGTGGGATTGTTAATGGTGCTGATGGTGTATAGGAGCCAGACATTGACACCAAAGCTTTAGAAGTTTTCGGTGATTGTGGTGTATACCCTAGGGTTCTTGCATGGGAAACAACATTAGATCTTAATTGCGCAGTATCCAAAAACATTTCATTGACAGACATATTTGCCGTCATAGCAGCATAGTGTGTATTAAATGCAAGAACATCGAGGAGAGTTGACATTGCAGACCCTTCAAAATCATAATCTGCAAATTCTGTTTGTCCTCGAAGATAAGTTTTTAAATTTTCCTTTATTTCGAAAAAATCTTGTTCTGTAGTTGATGTAGCCATTTATTTTATCCTATCAAGGAAAGTATCAAGAGTATAAATTTCCCCTGATGGTGAATTAATTAACGTGAAATATAATGTAACCTTCAATCTATTATCATCATCAGATATATCGTTAATCTCCAGAGAAGTTAATACTACTCTGGGTTCGAAATTTTCTAGGAGCATCATAATCTGACTTCGAAGCTCGGAAATAGCTTGATTGTCCATTTGCTCAAATAATAAACCCCTTATATTGGAACCAATCCACGGTTGGAAAGGTCTTTCACCATAGTCAGTTAAAATTAGATTTTTTACTGATCTTTTAATAGACTCAACATCAAATACTCGCGTAAGATCGTGAGTTTCAGGATGATTATCGAATTTAAGATTAATATCTTTCCAAATCTTATTCGTTTTAGAAGACATATTGGTGCCCTGAGCGTCAATATGTGCTGTGGGCCAGTCTGATGTTTGAATTGCCATTTTTATTCTGTTATATTATTATAAGATTATTTATAATGATTTCCGAACTTCATTCAACTGATTTAGTAATTCTGATGTAGTCATTCTAGAACCCCCTTGATATTGAATAGCAAATCCTTCATCAATGAGTCTTTGATTAATATCCACATCTCCGACATATAAGGTTCCAAGAACTCTACCGAATTTACCTAGACCGTGGGATTTCAGTATTATTGTACCCTGAGATAATAATTCTTGAAGCCGGGTCTTAGCTTCAAATCCATATATTTTTTCTTCTGCGTTTGTTGTTCTCGTTTCTGGTGTATCAATACCAGCAAGACGAATTCTATATTTAGTTGATATTTTAAATCCAAGATCTATTATACAATCAACTGTATCCCCATCTATAACTCTTGTAACTTCAATCTGATAATTATACATAATTTGCACCTATAAATATATAAATTTATGAACCCTCATATCCTCGAAGGCTTCAACATCACCATCTTGATATGTTACAGGTGTGATCACTCTTTCGCCATCAACATATGTATAGCTTTGTTTAACAGAATGAAGTTTTACTTTATATTTTGACTCAATTTCTTTTATATGAGCATTAAGATCATAAGTTTTAATGTTCCCCGAGTACGAAGAATCTACCATCAGGTGGCGTACCGTTGACATATCGTGATATTTAGCTGATAAGAAATCAAAACTTGAGGTATAATTAAGGACAGTCTCATGTAATGAAATATCGTAATGACGCGTATTGACTTTATCGCGGTGATATATCCTAAATGTATATTTTTTATAAACACTCTTAGTTTCTGTTATAACTTCTTTACCACGTTTTACCTCAAGTTTCAATTTCTCTGCTGAGGGTGTCGTTTTTCTTAGAGATTCTGTTATTTCATTATCTTTAACTGTAAAATCAACATTTGACTCATAGAAATCATCCACGTCTCCTTTAACATTGAGATTAGAAATTTCGTCTTTAACATCAGTTTCTTTTAGTGATTCTTCAACAAGATTCTTAGCTAAATCTCTATTAACTTCTGTATCCTCTAGTGATGTTGATATTTGTCCTTTCAATGCCTTCATCGCAGGGGTTTCAACAGATAAAGTTTCTGCAAGAGCATCGGTTTTGGCATATAACGGATCTTTAACTTCTTCTACAATTTTACCAGCGGCATTTGTTACTATATTGGGAACCAATGAACACGGGTCAATCCCATCCATAATACCATCAATTAACTCATCTAAGTCTGCCCCTGCCTTCGAAATTGCGTCACCATATTTATTTTTAAAATCAGTTTTAAGTTGAGCTAATAATTTAAGACCTTCAGCAGTAGGATTCGCCATTATTTCTTCTATTCTTCCAACTAAAATCATTAGCTCTGGTAACATTGAATCGCCCGGCATATCAGGAAGTTCCGGCATTTCTGGGATCATTGACCTCAGTTTCTCTTCAAATTCTTTTGCCGCTGCTAATGCCGCTGCTTTTGCTGCAGCAACAGTTTCGTTCACCTGTTCCATAGCAGAATTTTTTAACTCTGCTATTTTATCTTTTAATGCATTGAAATCTAAATCAATTCCACATGGCATATTATTCCATGGCATATTATTCTCCTAATTAAGATCTATTCTTGTTGCAGTTAAAATCATATTACTCGATTCGGAATGCATATCAAGTTTCAGATCAGACCGAATATTCATTTTTCCTCCAGCCTTAATGGAACAATCCTCTGTTACAGAATTTATAGATATATTTTTCGTAGATTGTATAGAAGATATTCCCGAGGTGGTCAATGAATAATCTCTCATAGTTGTTTGAGAGTAATCACCATTTAACTGATAATTGTGATTGCCATTACACACAGTTTCTATATTTTTGGCTATTCTTATGTTATCGTTTTTAGATATATTACCTGTTCTATTACCGAGGATTTCATATGCTTCGTTGCCGCCAGATTCCCCAGCACCAATTTTAACGTAATGATTTTTGTGAATCTTCTCAGTATAATTACCTTCAACTTCGAGGATATAATCACCCTTGATCAATTGCCTACAAGCACCAGCAATAGTTATATTACATGCTCCTTCAATTAATACATTCTTATCTCTTAGGGTTATTTCATATTCAGATCCAATAATCTTTGTAACTTTAGATCCGTCTGGATGGATTTCATCGAATGTTCCGGTGCGATGGTAATTCATCAATCTCTCACCGCCGGGAGAATCATCTATCTCAGACACATGCCCCGATTCAGATTCTGTGACATGGTTATAGGGGTATACACTGAATGTGTTAGATTTTGGGTCGAGTTCATCCCAGGTTTTACGGGGATCATCTACCATGGATTCAATGGTGGATAATTTGGGCTTGGTGGCCTTTGGTATATCGGTTATTTTATTATTTTCTCGAGTCATAAGAGAATCATGACTCTTAGCATGATTTCCTCGAGCGAGTTTATTCGTGTCAATTAAATCGGAGTTTGCTCTAGGATATATACCATTTGGATCTTTAAATCCATCTTTGTTAGATGAATCTCCCGATGGGGTATTAAATCCCGGAAGAGAACCAACAACCACACATTCTTGCTTAAATTGGTCAACAAAGAAACCAGTAACCCATGACCCCTCAACTAAAAACGGTGGAGTCGATCCAAGACCGTTCATTGATGGGTTTGTCGTTGGTGCCATGACTGTCGACCACGAAAGGTGATCTGTTGGTATATCTATTTTATCGGGAGAATGGTGACCCAGACAGCGAACCCTAACTCTGCCGAGTTTTTCTGGATCCATTCGGTCTTCGACAACCCCTACAAACCAGACAAACCCATTTTTTCCAAAATAATTTTCCATGTAAACATTATATTATAGTAATATAGTTATTTATATGGTTATTAGAAAACCTTGAGAATAATTACTCCATCATTAAATCTGCCATTTCCCTTTGTTCTAACAGTCTTTGCCATTGTAGTGAATCGGATAATCCATTTACCCTTTCTCATATCAGTTAGGAGTTTGAGTTGTTCTTCTGGTTTTCTTAATCGTCTTTGTTCTGAAAAATCAAATCCCTTGAGGGTTGTTCCAGTGACAGTCATTCCATCGAGTGAGGTGTAATAACCAACCATTTTAGTTTTAGTATTATACACCCAAACCTCTTTTGATCCGATTAGTCGTTGTGGATCTTCAGATTTGAGCTTAAGTTCTGGAAACGATTTTGCATATTTTAATTTTGAGACAATCTTGGAAGGGGATTTAATCTTTTTAACTCTCTCTGGTTTAATAGCAACCCCATAGATTCCCACACCTTCTATCATAGTATTCATAAATTTAATGATTTTGTTCTTCTGTGGTGTTGTAAAGTTCGAATATCCTTCTTTAAGGTCTTTATCCGTCTTACTTAAAATAATCTCGTCACGGAAGTCTGAGGCCCATTTATCGATGTGTTTGAGCATCCCATACTTAACATTGTTATTAGCTAAATATTTTTCTGTCGAGAATTTCATTTTAAAATCTGAATTAAAAATAAAATCATCCACGGCATTATCGAGGCCCTCAAGAAAGAAATTCAATTTATTTGCAGTAGCTTCAGCAACCGAAATAACTTTTTTATTTGGATCCTTAGGGACAATAACCTTGTCGTTTAGTTGGGATACCCAATCTTCCATCCACTCTAGGTTTTTGGAATCCGTAATTTGATTCCGATCAATGAGTCTTGCCACAGCAGCAGCGGTTTGTATAGAATTCTGAGGAGTTATGACCTTTAAAATTTTTCTTTTCTTGAGATATGAATTAACATATCCTGTACAGGTTTTAGAGTCAGTCATAATATTATACCAGGCAAGAGCCTTGATCACATCGTATTTCCCGTAATCTTTTGGTAAATCTGGTTCAATTAACTCCGTAGACCATTTAGCTCTTATTTTTTCTTTAGACATATCATAATCCTCCCAATTTTTTCATTTTCCGAGCATATTTTAGAGGATCAACATATTTCTCGAAATCCTCGCATTCAACCATGCAATTAGTTCTTCTTGAACACGTCTTACATGGGGAGTCGTCGATATAAGTTGCTTCGATCCCTGCCCGTTCTTGTTTAGGTTCAATTGAAGCTAAATCCATGTGGATGAGACCTGTATTACTATCAAATAAACTCATAATAGCTCCTTCATATCTTCAGCAAAATCTGCTTTAGCATCTAAGACTTCTGGATAGGTATCAGCAACATCATCAACCATAGTATCATCATATAGTTGATCATCTGTTAAAGAAAGTTCGTCAAGAGTTACCCAAAATGCATCGGAATCAAGAACTTGATTGTGGACAGCTAGGTGTTGGGTAAAATTCTTTTTAATTAGATTAGTTGTAGTCAATTCATTCATAATATATTTCCTTCGCAAGTTTAGTAACAGGTTTTTACGAGAGCGTCATAGTGAATCGCTGACTGTAAATCCTGAACGGTTTGTGGATCTTCATCGTTATCTTTGAGTACGGTCTTAACATATTCTTCGTAGGTGATAAATCCTCCCATTTCACCAATTTGGATTTCAGTCATCGAAGCTCTTAATCCTTCGATCTTCTTAGCATATTCAGTTTTTGTCATCATGATCACACTCCACCCTTATTAAGATTAACTCGTTTTCTTCCGAGATTATAAATTGTATATTTTTGTCCGATTATAATCTTCGGAATTTTAGGGGGTTTACCAACTTTAACTTCGTGATCTTTAAGCCAGAGAGTAACAGCAGCATCATGTTGGATTTTTTCTCGAGTAGTCATATTCCTTCTCCATTTAATTAATCTATGGTTACATTATACCACACTGGTACAGAGAAGTAAACAACTATTTTCATTTATTTCATGACATAGTGTTTTTATGTGCCACTTTTCCGTAATTCTGTGGGATATCTGGAAATTCCATCGGTTCAATTTGGGGCGTGTCGTCGGGAATGAAATAATCCGACCATAGATCTTGTTCTGCATCTATTCTATAACGCTTGAAATCCTTGACCCCCTCTGATCTTAGAAGTACATCATCAATGTGGAAACCACCGGTAAATTTCTTCGAATCTCGAGATAGAATCACCTCTGCGGCATCCGCCATAATTGATACATCCCTACAATGTTTCAGAGAAGTTATTCCACCAACCACATTAGAAATTGCAGCAGTTGCAACAAGAGAATGCGGCCATAGCCCATTCACCCCAATACCAAGAGATTTGAATTCCTCAGACATACCAAGAACACATTGAGACATACCAAATTTAGATAACGAATATGGTAGAGCCGTCGAAAACCATTTAGCTTTCATATCTAGGGGAGGGCATATATTAAGAATATGAGGATTATTACCTTCCCTGAGATGTGGTATACATTCCTTCGAAAGAAGAAACGTACCGCGCACATTGACTGCGAACATTAAGTCGAATTGTTTCATTCCAACTCGCATCGTCGGTGTAAGATTAACATACCCCGCATTGTTAATAAGAATATCAATACCACCAAAGGCGGCAGCAGTAGCATCCACCGCAGAAAGAACCTCATCCTCCTTTCGAACATCGGTAACAAGAGGGAGTACTTCTCCCCCTGCCTCTTCTATTTCCTTTGCGGCAGTATATATAGTTCCCGGAAGCGATGGATGATATTTTGCAGTTTTTGCTAGGATTGCTACCTTAGCACCTTGCCCTGCTAATTTTTTAGCAATGGAGAGACCTATACCTCTAGATCCCCCCGATATAATAACACGTTTATTTAAAAATGATTTCATAGTCACCCTTTTTCATTTCTTTGTAATAATAGTAACATATTTGCAGGAAACTTTATCCCATTCTTCTGATGTTACATCGTTTAAACGTTTCTTCGACTGATTCTTGATTTTTTTCTTTGGTACTTTAGGTGTAAATAATGTATAACTTTTGTTTGTATTCATTTTTAACTCCTGAGCTACGATTTTTAAGAAATAATACTCTTTATAGTCATACCAAAAATCATGATAGTATATAATATGTATACCGAAATATCTCTTTCGAGGGATATTTTTATTCCGGATTTAGTAAAATTTATCAACATAATTTATCTCATTAATTAATTTATACCTATATTATATAACAATTTCGTCGAAAAGTAAACCTTTTTTTCAAATTAATTCAAGCCCTATATTCAATTTACTTTCGCAGTTAAGACAAACAACATCTTGATCCTCAATCAATTTAACTAATTTGCATCTCCTTTGGGTTATACCTAAATTATTATTTATTCTAATGATCATTCTTCCTTTCGGATAATATCTTAGACAAACTGTTTCCGATTCGTGACAAAATACACAAGATTTGTTGATGAATGTATTGTTTAACCAAATTTCTTTCTTAGTTTTAATTCTGTTATTAGCTTTTGTTGATGATGATGAATTAGATTTCTTAGTCCTCAGACCTTTATTCCACGATGTAGTTAACCTAGATTTATGACTCAGAGGCGGTAGCTTCAGATATTTAAGTTTATCTGGTATAGATTCATTTATATCTATAGAATCTATACCATACTTATTTTTCATTATTTTGACTAAGAGAATCGCCTCAGAATTTGTTAATCCAGATTTATATTTTCTTACCCCTTTATCATGATTTTCATCTTTGGTGTAAAATATATTATATATTATTCCCTCGGAATTAAATGTGTAATATACAGTCCATGTTCTCGGTCTCCCCATTGCATCACAGTTTGTCTATACATAGTTTTTGGATTATATTTTTCATTGGAGCAGATTGTTCTTCTGGATCTATTTCAACGTTCAATACATAGGATTCGGATTCATCTGCTATCGCCATTTCAAATACCTCTTTAAACTTCGTCGAATCCTGTACGTGTACACCAACGCCCCCATTCGTGAGATCCGTAATTTTTTCATAGCTCCAATTATGTATATCATTAAATTCGCCTTCCATAATAGCTTTTTCAGTTGAATACCCTCTGTTGTTAAGTATAATCACAATAGTGTTTAAATTATTTCTAATATGTGTTGAGAATTCAGATCCCGTCATTTGGAATGCACCATCCCCAACAATGATGATGGGTCTTTTATCTGGTTTGGCATACTTAACACCAACTGCACCCGGAACTGAAAACGACATGGAAGTATAATACGCCATACAAAGGAACTGACCTTTACTTACTGGAATATCAATCATACCGAATAAAGACTCCCCTATATCAGATATGATTATGTGATCATCTGTCACAGTCTTCCCAATTAAATCGAATACACATTCAAGTTTAATCGGACTCGAAACCTCAGATGAATCAACCTTGGCCTTAGTAGAATCTACAATCTCATTCCATCTGTAAAGATCGAAAGGGTCTTGTGCCTCTATATCTTCGAATTTCGATATAAAAGAGCTAACCAATTCGAGAAAACCAGAATTTGAATTTTTAAATTCTTTGATAGGTTCGTTATTGAATCTAATACCATCATCCATATTAATAGATATATCAGCATCGAAAGAAAATGATTCTACATCTGTGTTAACCATACCAAGTGTTACAATACAATCTGATTTTTTTATTTCATCGATGACAGAGATATCAGAAAATAATTCAGAAACACAACCAAGACAATTCGGTTCAAATTCTGATATAGTTGATTTACCGAGAAGAGTTGTAAAAATTGGTATATTTAATTTTTTGGAGAACTCAAGAATTTTATCTTCTAATGTATTTCGAAATACTTCATGACCAATAATGAGAACTCTATTCTTCGCATGGACAAATTTATCAAGACCTTCATACTCAAGGTCTAGGATTTGTGGTTTGTGGTTATAGGGTACATCCCTACCATATACTGCATAGAACTTAGAGAGATAATGATCAACGCTTCGCATTATATCTTTATTTGAAAATTCGATATATACTGGTCGTGAATGCATTCGCATTTGATTCAGGGCAAGATGAATCACTGCCATATTGACAAACATATCCTCAGAATCTAAGGTATAAGCATTGCATGTTATATTTGAAAAGATTTCTTTTTGTGTGTTACCTGTAGAAATAGTATGATGTCGATTGGGGTTTATCTTGAGATCTTCTTCACTAGGTTTACCAACAAGAACTACCATAGGGGATTTCTCTGCATATGCCCCTGCCACAGCATTCATAATATTCATTGCACCTACAGAATAGGTAATACATACAGCACCACATCCACGAAGTCTACCATAAGCATCAGCAGCATACCCAGCCGAATCCTCTCTAGAAACCCCAACATATTCTATTCCGGGATTTTGCTCTATCTCCCTCATAAAATTTAGAGTGTAATCGCCCGGAATACCAAATATGTGTTCCGCACCATACAATCTGAGTTGTTTAATTAAAAAATGTCCTAAATTCATATATTCACCTTTCGTTAAATTATTGCATATTATTTAATCGACACTCACGTGTGGAACCTCTTTATCGTATTTATAATGATAGTAGACGATAATAAAACTCTTATTTTATAAATAATAATAATAACAGGAAACTGTTAGAATTTAAATTAATCCAAATGGGAGAAATATATGGCTTTTCAAGTCAGTCCAGGAGTATTAGTTCAAGAGAAGGATTTAACTACTATAATCCCTAATGTATCAACTTCAATCGGTGCTATCGTTATAGAAGCGGACAAAGGTCCTGCTGACGAAATCCTCGAAGTTTCTTCAGAGAAACAATTGGTTGATTATTTTGGAGAGCCTAATAGTTCAAATGCCGATACTTGGTATACTGCTGCAAACTTTTTAAAATATTCGGGTGCTCTAAAAGTAGTTCGATCAATTGGCGATGACTCTAAGAATGCTAGGACTGGTACCTCTGCACTTATCAGATTGAAAAATTCTTCAGAGATAGAAGAACATCAACTCACAACCCCCTCTGGTTTACATTTTGTAGCTAAAACCCCGGGTGCATGGGCTAACTCTCTTAAAGTGGACGTATGTCCTTCTTTAGGTGGTAAACTCCTAACCGCTCAAATGTATAATGATACAGGTGTTGGTATTAAACAACTTGATGGAGAAGATTGGCCAAATAATACAGAATTTGAACTTACTGTACTTGGTGGTAGTGGTGGTAAAGTTAATGTGAGAATAGACGATAATGGGACCCTTGATTTTGTAGGGATCGTTTCGGTTGGTTCTGGTTATACCCCAGACTCTAAAATAGATTATTCGCCGCTGGGTCAATGGACTGAAGAACCGGTTGTTGTTTTCACAACTTCTGTTATAGCATTTGATGATGTTCAAGCTGGAACTCCTGCTATCTTGGGTCAGATCCAATCTCTGTCAATAACTGACGGTGGTGGGGATTATGATAATGGTATTCATGACCTACCGATTGGGAATGGTACTGATGGTTTGGTTAGAGTTACTGTGGCGGGAAATATAGTAACTAACCTGGAGTTACTTACCAGTGGTCATAGTTATACTGTTGGAACTACTACAGCATTAAATATTACTATTCCGTCTGCAGTACCCTCACCATCCGGAGCTGGGTTTGTCGGAGTTATGGTAGTTGCAGATATTCCAGAAATTCCAGCATTGGTGGCACCTTGGAAATATGGTTACTTATTTGATAATCCAACTGGAACTTCAGAACATGCTGAAAATAAAGGTGGAAGTGGTGACGAAATTTATATTGTTGTTTCTGATTATGATGGTAAGATAACTGGTGTTCCGGGAACAATTCTAGAAAAATGGCAATTATCAAAAGCCGCTGATGCTAGATCTGTAACAGGAGAAAATTTATATTATGTTGATGTTCTTAAAAAATCTTCGGATTATGTTATTCCGTTAGCTCATGGAGCTACAGATTGGGGAGATCCATCTTCAACTGGTTTCTCCGTACTCCCAACTTCAAATGCAGGATTGGTATTAAGTGATGGTGTTGTTTTACCCCCAAGTAATGGGGACAAATATGATTCTCTTCAACTTTTTTCTGATGCTGATACAGTAGATGTCAACCTTGTTATGTCTGGTGGAGCAACTAAAACTTATGCGCAATATGTAATCAATCTTGCTCATAAACGTAAAGATTGTCTTGCATTTATTTCCCCATTGATAGGGGATGTTGTAGGTGTAACTAAATCTGCAAAACAGGCAACTAATGTGAAGAATTATTTTGATGGTTTGATGTCGACATCATATGCAGTATTTGATTCTGGTTGGAAATATCAGTATGATACATATCATGATACATATCGTTGGGTACCATTGAATGGTGATATGGCAGGACTTTGTGCTAATACAGATTCTGTTGCCGATCCTTGGTTTTCTCCAGCAGGAATGAGTCGTGGTAATATTAAATCTGTTATCAAACTCGCATTCAATCCTAAGAGAAACGAAAGAGATACTTTATATAAAGCACGAATTAATCCAGTAGTAACATTTCCCGGGATGGGAACATTATTATGGGGTGATAAAACTGCTCAGGCTAAAGCATCTGCATTTGATCGTATCAATGTTCGCAGACTTTTCATGGTACTTGAGAAAGCTATCTCAATCGCTTCGAGGGCTCAATTATTCGAACTCAATGATGACGTTACACGTTCAAATTTTGTTGCGATGACAGAACCTTTCCTTCGAGATGTCCAAGGTCGAAGAGGTATAACAGATTTCAAAGTGGTTTGTGACACATCAAATAATACTGGTGATGTTATTGATCGTAATGAATTCCGTGCTGATATCTATATCAAACCAGCTCGTTCTATTAACTTTATCACTTTAACGTTTGTGGCCACCCGAACCGGTGTGTCATTCTCTGAAGTAGGAGCATAGAATCATGGCTAATATAGAGTTTTTTAAATCAAACTTAACTGGTGGCGGTGCAAGAGCTAATCAGTTTGAAGTCGTTATGAACTTTCCTGCCATAGCAATGGCTGGTTCTGCTGGGAGGAAATTTACATATCTTTGTAAAGCTACCTCACTTCCTGGCACAACTATTGGTGTTGCAGAAGTCCCATATCGTGGGCGTATATTAAAAATCGCAGGTGAAAGAACTTATGAGGATTGGGAAACTACAATTTTCAACGATACTGATTTTGATATTCGGAACGCACTTGAAAGATGGATGGACGGAATGGATAGAACACTTCTCGAAGTGACTAATGTAACTAATCCGTTATTATATCAATCAACTGCTGAAGTTCATCAACTTGATCGTAATGGAACAAGACTGAAAAGTTATAATTTCTTTGGGTTGTGGCCATCTTTGATAGCTCCAATTGAACTTGCTTATGACTCAAACGATATAGTAGAAGAATTTACTGTAACATGGAAATATAACTATTTCACATCAATGAATCCTATAACAACAATATAATAATTGGGATTCTATACTGGGGGTGTTAATTCACCCCCTTTTTTATTTGTTCGTAGAACCTGATGGAGAAGCTATTATTACTTCTGCGGTTGAATCTGGATAATTTAATTCTGTATACTCGGGTTGTTTTCCCTTCATAGAATTTCTAATAATCATGAGTACACAATAATATTTGTCTGATATTTGATGGGAAACTGATTCTATTAACCACCTTCCAGATAATTTGGTATTTTCTTCAATCATATCGTGATATTTTATCTTAATGATATCCCCAGCTTGTATTCCAGACATTCCCCCAATAGTTAATTTTGCTCTCTGAATATTCAATGAATTAAGTTCGCCATTTCTTTGAAGGAGAGATGAAGAATAATCTAATTTCTGGAATTGTTTTATTGGTTTTGAATCAGTTTTTATTGGCTCGATTTCATATTGGTATTCTTCCGAACCAGACACCATATTAAAGTACGAATCTGGAAAGGAGGATATATTCTCACCACTTTCTGTTACTGGACCGTCTGGTGTTATTGGGAATTCCTCCACAGACATGAAAGCATCTTCTTCAGTGTCATTGAATTTAGAATGATAATCCCATTCTGATCTGGTCCAAGTTTTTTTAAGCAGGTTGTGTTTGATTAATGATGATCCATAAGTACCTATTGCAGTATGTTTTAGTATATCTGTATCAGATTTAACTTCAAATTCTATAGCTCTAGTGGCTCTTTTGATAATAGGTAAGTTTGTAGATATTTGTTCCTTTTCAATACGGAAAGTAATACCCTCTGATTTAATGTTATCAAGCCAAATCATTTCAGCAATAGATCGAAAATGGAAAGATTTTGTGGTTTGATAAAAAACGAAATTGGGATTAACGGTATTCTTAGCTACAGCGAATTGCGATATCATATTAATAGCATCCACCGGCGATTTATTTGGAACAATAATTCGATTATTATTAACAACCTCCTCAAGCCAAAGCGGTACTCCAGAACTTATATAATCCGAATATATGGTTTTAACTATGTCAGAATAATTCCCCTCAAAAGATTTAGATATCTTGGTTCTAATATTATTAAGGAATTCTGGCGAAACTAACGATAAGGTGTATCGAGTTATATTTACATTCACCTTTTCTTTATCTTTAACCTTCGATACTACTAAAGAAATCTTTACCGGATGAACAGAACCTTTTGTTGAAAATTCTAAATATACAGGTTCAGTACCCGTGATATTCGCTGCAAAATTCGTTCTGTCTAGGAGTGTAATATCACCAGTAACGAAAGTTTTAAATATAGATTCATATAGATTGATAGACTCAACCATTTCGGTAATATTAACATAACCCCCTTTACAGGTTATACCAGCATTGGTTATGGTGAATTGTCCAGGTTCTTCTAATAGTCCATTCGCAAGGAGATCTTCATATAAAGATAACGTTTTCATAATAATGATTTAAACTCTTCAACGAATGAGTCGAGATATTCGGGCTTTAGAACTTTGATGAGAGCCTTTTTATCATTAATGTCTTCTTCATATTGAATATTTTTGATAATTACAGATCCTTCAACTTCCGAATCTACAACATTTCCATCTTCATCTTCCCAATGATGTATCGCGTCCGGTTCATCATACTTCGAATCTATGAAATCCCCAAAATTTTGAGTTGAAAGTGGCCAATCCTTATTAATATCGATTACATTATTGATCATCATTATCACCCAATGATATTTAACAGATCCATATAATCTATATGAAAGTAATTCCGGGGACTCCCCATCTTCAAGATCGTATAATTCCCATGCTATAGCATTTTCCAATAACCTTTGGATCGGTATTATTTTAGTAAAAATATTAACAACTTCAACATCATTGTATGTTATTCTGGGATGAGAATTAAAATACATCTTAAAATCCTCCTTGGATCGTTTCTCTATTTTGTATAGCTATTTCTTCGAATGACATAGATAATTCAAACGAAATGGGGGAACTGTCTTCATGAAATGTTGTACCGGATTCATCTCCATATTTAACAGAAATTGAGGAACAATAGCAGAGATCATATTGTGGGTAATTTGGATTAGGATTGACACCGGCCATTCTCACAACTTTAAATAGATACGGGAATTTGTATGATGTATAAAAAGAACTTTTATCCTTTTCATTTTCTGCTACATTTAAAGCAGGTGCAGAAGAAGTTCTAAATAACTTTATGATATCTCTTATGACCCCAGATTCTTTTGCGGAACGGGGTACAAATTTATGATTCATGGAAAATGAACGAACTCCATCTGGTCCATCATATTTAAGTGCTAGTTTATCTGTTATAGCTGTACCAGTTAAAGCAGAACCATTACTTATATCTTTAATTACGGAATCCCGAAGACCTTGTGTAAGGTCTTCAGTTCCAGATACCACCGAGGAAATTGCCCCCATTGGACCGTCTGCAACAAACCCAGCCTTACCTTTCTGTACGAATTGATCGATGATTCCACCAGCAGCTTCTTGTTTCCATGATTGCTTTTCTGTGATTTCCATTTGTGATTGTTCTGATAACGATATCGTCCCGACAATTTGTTTTGAAACTGTTACACCAAAATGAGAATTGCCCCTATGCGTAGTTCCCGGAGTTGCATCGGTGATAGGTAAAAACTGATGTATTTCATATTGAACCCATGTCGGACTAGAATCTATATTGGGTGGAAATTTTAACGATTTGGTAGGTTTGATTCCTTTGTTGATCGAGTGTAATTTATCGGTATTATTAAAAACGTCTCCCGCTTTGCTTATACCGTTGGCAATTGCTTTAGTGCCGTCAGGTGTAGAAACATTATTGATTGTTACAGGAACTATTATATTTTTTAACATTGGCTGGAATGATTCTCTTAATGTATTTAATTATTTATAATAAATATTCAAATGAGTAAATATTATCAAGGTCGGTATCGACTTATTAATGCATCAAAATACAAAGGGTCAAGAGGTAACATACAATATAGAAGCTCCTGGGAACTCAAAATGATGAGATACCTTGATACTACAGATGCTGTACTTGAATGGAATTCCGAAGAAATAATTATACCCTATCTATCACCACTTGATAACAGGTTTCATAGATATTTCACAGATTTTTATGCTAAAATAAAGGATTCTTCTGGTTCTGTAATAAAATATATTATTGAGGTGAAACCGAGAGCTCAGAGAAAGCGACCAAGAAAATCGAATAATAAAATTAAATATATTAAAGAAGTTAAAACCTATGCGGTAAACCAAGCTAAGTGGGAAGCAGCAGAACTTTGGTGTAAAAAATATGGATATACATTTCGGGTCCTCGATGAAATCGATCTTGGTATAAAGTGATATAAATAGTATTATGGAATCATTATTCGACAGACTACAAGCAAAGGCTTATAAAAAGCAAATACCCGCACAGACTAAACAATCCCGGGATTGGTTTAGATCTGAAATTCGTGGTATGAGGGTTAAATCCGATGACATTTTAGATGATAAAAATCTAGAAAGAAGAACTCGCCCTGCTCCAGGAAGAATGTATACATATTTTTATGATCCAAAACATAAGGATACACTTCCATATTACGATAGATTTCCCCTGATCATAATGGTCGGAAAGGCTTATAAGGGGTTTTACGGTATGAATCTTCATTATCTCCCTATACCATTGAGAGCTAAGTTTCTCGATCAATTAATGACGATAACAAATAATAAGAGATTTGATGAATCTTCTAGATTTCAAGCCTCTTATAATTTCTTAAAGGGTTCAAGCAAAATGAATTTATTTAAACCGTGTTTCAAACATTATTTAATACATAAGGTTGAATCGGAAATAAAATTCCTCTCTGCCGATCTTTGGGAAATAGCAACCTTTCTGCCTACTGCGAGGTTCAAAGGTGCTACGGCTAAACAGGTTCATTCAGATTCAAGGAAAATGATAGGTTAGATATGTCAATATTAACTAAAGGTTATTCAATTGGTTCCCAAGTTTATGGTGGAATTCAAACACTCGGTAATTTATACGACCAATTCTTTGGAGAAAGGGAGGAATTAGGGAGGCGTGGTAAACTTGATGAATTTACTGCAAGTACTAAGGATTTTGCTCGTTCGGCACATTTTAGGTTTAGAATATTACCATCAGCAACTTTATCGAATGGTATCGCTTCCTTCAATAAAGAATTCACACCGAAAGATCTGAGTATTGTTAATATGCTCTGTGATTCTACGACTCTACCTGATGTGGCATCTATACCCTTAACTGGTACTGTTTCTGCAGAATTCCCATTTGATATTGTTAAGGATTTGGCTTATGCATCACAATCTGCATCTTTTTATGTAGCGGAAGATATGTTTCAGAAGAAGTTTTTTGATAATTGGATGGAATTAACTTATCATAAAACATCAGGTCAACCATACTATTACAATGACTACACAACAACTATCGAAATCTATCAATTGAAACACACATTGGATGATTCTGTATTAACGGGGGATAATGATTGGACCTATAAAACTACTTTATATGGAGCATATCCCAAAGTAATCGCACCTATGACAATGGATTGGAATTCCGCCAATGCACTTCAAAAGGTGTCAGTAACATTTCATTATACACATTGGGATTCTGAAATAAATTCTAAATAATCTGTGAGGAAAAATTATGGCTTTACCAGTATTACAAATACCAACATATGAATTGACTTTACCATCAAACTCGAAAAAAATTAAATTTCGTGCGTTTCTAGTTAAAGAAGAAAAACTATTAATGATAGCTAATGAGACCGGGGAAGAATCCGAAAGAATATTAGCTATAACCCAGATTATAGAAAACTGTACATTTGGTAAACTTGATGCTAGAGTAATGCCTGCATTTGATGTTGAGTATTTATTTTTAAAATTGAGGTCCAAGAGCATAGGCGAATCTGTAAATATAAAAATACTTTGTCCAGACGACAAAGAAAGTTATGCAGAAGTGATAGTTAATCTCGATGATATCGTTTGTAAAAAACCGAAGAAGAATGCTAATGTCATAAAACTCGACTCAACTGTTGGTATAATTTTAAAATACCCAGGAATATTAACAAAGTCCTCTGATTCCACAGTTGATGCGGTGTCGGAACTAATCGAATCTATATACGACGGTGACACAGTTTTTGATGCCGTTGATTTTTCGAAAGAGGAAATTTCCAAATTTGTTGAAAGTATGACCCAAAAACAAATCCAACTTATTGCTGATTTTTTTGAAAATATTCCAAAAATAGGGATTTCCGTAGATGTGATAAATCCCAAGACAAAGATTAAATCAACAGTTAAACTTGAAGGACTTGATTCTTTTTTCTAATGGCTCTTTCCCACTCTAATTTAGGTTCATATCTTAAAACTAATTTTGCCATGATGCAACATCACAATTATAGTTTATCTGACATTGAAAATATGATACCTTGGGAAAGAGATATATACGTTGCTATGTTAGTTGATTATATTAATATCGAAAACGAAAAACGTCAGACTCAAAAATAGGATATTCCCATGGCTATAGATCAAGAAGATCAAGATAAATTAGATGATATAGAAATATCAAAAGAAAAGGATAAACAAGAGCAACTTCGAAAAATAAAAGAAGATGCAGATTTGTGGGAAGAAAGACGCAATAAATTGAGAGATAAAGCCACGGAAATATCTGTTGACCCCCAGGGATGGTTAAAAGCGTTCCTCATGAAAAAGGCAGCGGAAGCAGGACATTACGCTATATCGAAAAAGAGAAGACTCGAGATTGCTTCATCGAAAGAAAAAGAATCGGCAATCAGTAAAAATGATAATTCTAATAAGCTAAAAACTGCAGTAGAACTTAAAAAACTTGAAATAGAACCAGCTGAAATTAAATTCGGGTTTGAAGCAGAACAACTTAAGGTAATGGTTGAAACTCTTAAAGCCGTAGAATTAAACACACGAGGTTTTGTAGAAACAATTTCTAATACGCTAGTATCAAATAATATAAGTTCTACCAATAATTCCAAAGAAATGGTAGAAACAATAAATGAAGTAGTTTTAGTAAACACTGCACAATTAAAACAAGATTCTAAACAATTTAAAGCAGACAATAGGACCTCTGCTGCAGAAGAAGCCGCAGCGTCTGGTTCTGAAACTGATAATGGGTTGACTACTAATAAAAAAGATAAGAACAAACCCCTGATTGAAGATGGGGTTGATGGGATTATGACGACAATTGGTGATATATTATCTGAAGGGACTGGAGGTTTGTTAACTGAGGGAGCAATGGGAAGGATTGGACCCGGTTCTAATGATAAGGGGGGTAAAAAAGGAAAACCGAATAAGCCTAAAACGAAAAGTGGTGGTCTGAAAGGAATACTTAAAAATATAATGATGAAATTCGGTAAGGCTGGAAAATTTCTAATGAGCCTTGGTGCTAGATTCTTGTTACCTTTAGTGACTACTCCTGCAGGATGGGCTGTATTAGCAGGACTTGCTGTTGGGGGATTAGTGTTTTCATATTGGGATGATATTGTCGCATTTATGTCTGATATATTTAAATCAGTGAAATCTACATTTTCCAAAGTTATATCAAAAATATCTGGTATGTTTTCTTCAATAGGTGATACCATTAAAGAAATTCTAGAATTTTTCAATCCTATAGCATTAGCAAAGACTTTAGCTAAAGCAATTCTCCCCGCCAAGTATTACGATGCCGTGGCAAGTTTCTTTGGTTCAGAGGATACAGATCAAGAAAAAGAAAAAGTCCCTCCAAAACCTTATAAAAGAGGGGCTAATGATACAGTGCTGGATGATATGCCAGAGCCAATAATCAAGACGACTGGTAATTGGGGAAAGAAATTCCCATCAATTAAACCGAACGAAAATTCAGTTATCAGAAAGGATGAAATGGTATCAGGAGCCCTTCAAAAAGGAATGGATAATAATATATCACAGGGATCCGGTAATTGGGGAAAAAAATCGAGTGATACAAATATAGTTGCACCAACTGTTAATAATAACTCTACTAATATTCGTCAGGAAAAAACTCACGACACAGACATAACAAACCTAAATTTGAATGCCAGTGCCGTGATAGGTCCCAATCAGAGCTGGTAATTAAGAGTTAGCTAACTTTTCGAAATAAGACATTGCATCACCTGATTCAACAACTGGTTCTTTTTGTACAGGAATTGATTCTTGAACTTGCGGTTGTGATGTTTGTGTTTCTGGCATTGTTGTTCCTAATACATCATTAAGCTTAGCTTTAAGCTCATCATATGATTTGAATTTATCTGGAGCAACTAATTCCGCTAAGGAATGACACTTTCCCCAGATCTTTTCCATTTCGTCATCAGACGCTTTGAATTGTGATGGTTCGGAGAATGCCGATTTATCATAATTCCAGTAGCCTTCTACCATACGGATTTTTAATTTGAATGATGCGCCTTTCCAGAGATCAAAAGGATTAAGTGGGGTTTCATCTTCAAACTCTGGTTGCATTGCCTCTGATAATTTATCAAAGATCTTTTTACCATATCTAAAAAGAAAAACTTTACCCTCATTCTGAGGATTCTGAGGATCGGATTCAATATATACATTAGAGTAATAATTGAGTCGACGTTTTTGTTTACGTGCAATTTCTTTATCCGATTCTACACCAGAATTCCAGAGGGTTGAATTGTATTCACCCAAAGGATCCTTTTGATTGAAAGTCGTGAGTGACTTCTCGATATACCATTTACCTGTTGGCCCCTTAAAGCCATGATCCCAGATTCTTACCCACGGAAGATCTTCTCCCTCTGGTCCGGGTAAAAATCTTAGGACAGCAAATCCATTGGAAGATTTATCTAATTGAGGTCTCCAGAGCTTATCATCATCATTATTGAATGATTGAGTTCTTTCTGTAATTTTTTCAATCTCTGCAGTTAAGTTTGAAATTGAATTTTTTCTTAAGTCATTAAAAGCCATTGTATTTCCTATTATGTGTTATTGTGTGTTATTATATAGTTGCTCATCACATACATATTATATATCATTAACCATTAGTTGTAAACTTTTCTACTACTTCCACTCCAGCTTCTTTGAATAAATCTAAAGCAATTGTACAGCTATCTTTCCATTTGGGGGATAACTTCTTAGTTCTTATGGAAACCACTCTCGAAATACCAACCTGAATAATAGCTTTAGCACATTCGTGACAAACCGGAAGACCGTATATATAGATCGTCGAATCGACTAGACATACTCCATTATATGTAGCATTATATATGCTATTCATTTCAGCATGAACCATGTAATCATATTTAACACTTCTATCATTCAATCTATCTTCTCTGTCTTCTATACCTCTGGGAAATCCATTATATCCCTGAGCTAATACCGATCCACCGGAGGAAACAACAATTGATCCTATTTTGGAAGATGGATCTTTACTCCATGTTGCAACCTCCTTAACTAAATTTATATATCGTTTATCCCATTTCTCACTCATTAATATCTCTCCATATTTCTAGATTTTTCTTTCTCGATTCTAAGGGATTCATTCGAATATCCTCTGTCTTAAGAGGTCTTTTAGTTCTATCTAATATCTTTTGTGGAACTATATCTCCGAAGGCTTCAACTAAAACTTTTTTAATACCATTTCTTTCATTCCAAGGTAGATTCAATGCGTAGGCTATAATAGAAGGAGCTAGAAAGGGAGCACGAAGCTCTATAGTACTTCGCATCATGGTTCTATCAAGTTTTGGTAAATGGTAATATGGTAATTCACAAAAGACATCTGAATGCTGTGAATCATATTCCTTAGCTCTCCTGTATCCCCCAAATAATTCATCTGCACCGTCTCCAGTTAAAACTGTGTAGAATCCTAATTCCCTTAATTTTCTAGCCATAGCAATTTGGGGTTTAACTGACCCGAGATCAACTGGACTCTGGTGTATTTCAATAGCTTCCCTATCCCCTACATCGGAGAGAGATACCTTCACTAGGTCGTTGCATACCATCTCTGCAAAAGAAGCTTCACCATTTTCTACATGAAGAGCTTTTATATCTCTACCGCTTTCTTTTATTAATCCGTAGATTATGGAACTATCTAATCCACCGCTCAAAAGAATAGGTACATCTCTTTCTCCTCCTAATCGAAGATCAACTGCTCTAAGAAGATCATCTCTTAGATTTCCGGGTTTTATACGTGACCAATCCCAATATTTCTTTATTTCCCCACCATGGTAATAATGACCAGGTGGTACCATTTTTATTTCGTTCCATGGGGTATTACCTAGAGGATCATATCCCCATTTCATCATATTGGAAAGAAATAATTTATTGGGAGTTACTGGACCAAAGTCCTTGAGAACATCGATTTCACTTGCAAGTATTTCTATATCTTCTCTATAATATATAGGTTTTTGAGCAAGATAATCTGTTACCCCTATTATCTCACCATCCATCACAGAAATGAATGACCAGAATCCATCAAAATTATGAAAGAAATCTAATCCCTCTTTCCAAAATAAGTCTGAGCAAGCTTCTTGGTCTGTAGCATAATCTCCAAAGTACTTGTAATTGAAAATCTCCCCTACAAACAAGTTTGGATTATCCCCAATCATCACTGGTTGTATAGCTTTATCCAGATCTAAATTGGACATAGGTAAAGATACATGAGCAAACTGAAATTCCCGATCCCCTAAATACATTTTAGATTTCTTGAATTTCAGATATCCCTCAAACCCTGGAAGTCCTCTCCATTTCATTTCTTCAATAGATTTACGAAGATCTCTATCTATATTTTTACCAGCGATAAACCCACACATATTACTTCACCAATTTCCCGAGAGCATACTTATCAACAACAAAACAATGTAACGAAGTAGAGGAAAAATGTAATTGCCCAGGAACTACATCACCCAGTTTACATTCTTTAATAAGCCAAAGAGCTAATCTATTAGCAAAGTAGAGATCATTATGTAAATGACGTATTGCATCACAGGATCTCATGTGATATGAACAATGTAATTTTCCATTTCTTAACATGAAATGCCAACCAAATGTGCATGGGACTCTTTCTCCTTGTACTGCAGCAGTAATATCTTCTGGAAACCAAATTGGAATATAACATTGGCGAGTAGTAGGATCTTTCTTGAGAAGTTTTACCGCTGTTTTTAAGTTACCAATTTTAAACCTAATACCATCTTTCTTTGTATCACACCACATTCTCTCTGGATATGAATGAGAAAATGCTTCATCTCCCGAAAGATATTTTTCTGTATCCTTTAACCACATAACATGAGAGGGAGGAGGATTCCACGGTATTCCTGAAACTCTTTCTGAGAAATGAACATCTGCCCAAGGTTGAGTAGCTCCCAATTCATCTGAAGCTACCCCGGGATCGGAATACATATCCCCAACAAAATCGGCATGTAGAATTTCTAGAAATTGGGGATGATCGCTTGAACCCTGCCAGCTCTCGGTTTCTGTTACGTATCCCTCATCATTTAACTTCTTTCTTAAATTATGGAGTCCTTCTTTTAGTTTCATCATCAATTTTCCTATTTAAAAAATCTCTTCCTGAATCTTGACCATCAATACCGGAATTTATGTAAGATGCAAAGAAGGAAGAATAATTAATTAGATCTACAGCAGAATCCTCAAGGGATTCAAAATTGGGTTTATAATTTGGATCACTCTCCATTGCCTCTATAACAGATCTCATTCTGAGTATTTTACCCGTCATAATATCTAAGATGGTTGAACATCCTCGCGGATAGTAATCACTTTGTCTTATATTGGAATTAGGGTTTTGATAATCATTACCCTTTTTTATTTGAATTTCTCTTGCTTCATCTAATACATCTATTGGTGTTTTCATAGTATCCATTATATCATGATATCTTTCAATTGTAAACTAAATTTTCTCTAATATTATACCAGTTTGAAATAAAGGTAGTTTAACTTCTGGGTATTGCTTAGGATAAGTATTCATGAAGATTGTGTAGGGCAAATGCCTATGAATAAACGAACCGTGGTATTTTACTGGATTATTGGCTATAACTATATCGGTAATCATTTTATGAAGAAGATAAGCCGATTTATTCTGGGTTGGATCCTTTATTATGGTTACAAATTTACCTCCAACTTTTAATTTAGATATTGACTTCACATAGATATCATTGATTAAATCCCAATAAGGTTTATCTCTAAGTACTCCTACATTTTCGGTTTTTTGATATTCAATTATACCATCAAGTCTTTCCGGTGCATCAGATTGTTTACCACCCAAAGCTGGGTAAGGTGAACCTGTGAGAATGAGATCAAAACATTCCCCTTCGTAACCTTTCTCCTCTAATAATTTAATTTGATTACGGGCATCACCTTCTATAACTTCTCCTTTACCTGTAGCAGTACCCCTATCATATTGAGTTTGGACAGAGGTCTTTGTTACATGAGGAAATTCTAATTCTATACCAACCCCATTTCTACCAGAATTTATAGCTTCTACAATTGCAGATCCTGTACCACAAGTAGGATCAAATATAGAATCCCCTTCCTCAGTCAAATTCTGAATTGCCCATCTATAACCAGACCAATGACCGGGACAAATATGTTTAGTGTGTCCCCCTTTAGGTTTTAAGAAGGGATAATAATACTTATTCCTGGAAGATTGCGTGTAATATCTTCCCGTGGGGGTATGAAATATTTCCCCTAGAAAGTTAGTACGGCAATACTCACAGGAACAATGATAATCATCCGGTATACTTTCCCTGTGGTACATTATATCCCTTGCACCTACATTTTTAAAAGTATTGAATTTCGCCATATTAATAAAGACCTCTCACTATCCTATAGAGTTGTTCATGGGTATAATGACGGACCCATTGTTTATTTCCCAAGAGTTTTTTCTCCCATCCATTACCAAACTTATTAATTATAGAGGCCTTAAATCTATCAGGGTCTTTAATTTTTATCCCAATCATACCGCTCCTTGCTGTATATCCGGAATAGGTATTAGTTATTTCTTCCTCCTTATTGTGATCATAAATTCTTTGTTTTTTAAGATGATCATCCATTAATAATACCCTTAGCTATTAACTGTTCTTTACCATAGGAATTATATAGGTGTTTCATAGCACTTTCATCTTCATGATATGAACCACCCCATTTTTTTATACACCAGTTTTGGAATTTACCAGGATGTTCAATCAGAACTTTGGTTTTTCCTGATGCTTCTTTATATAAATTATATTCTTCATTTTTACTCATTATTTTACTCCTCCAACTTCCTCTAATTTTGCGGTATTAATTACCATTCAGCAATATCCTTCACGAAGTCACATTCTATCAGATCATCAACATTCGCACACATATAGTCGTCATTGCCGACAGGCTTGCCACCCTGTTGCACATTGAAATAGCACTTATCGCTCTTCAGGTGTGATTCAAAGTCTTCCTTAGTGAAGAACACAATACGAGCATCTTCCTCGTTAGGGTTAATGCCACAGAAGATAAGACGCTCCCAATTTTTACCAACAGAGGCGTGATTGATGATGAACTTGTCAACACAAACCCCACCCTTTTTATCACGAGTAGCGAGAGAAAACTTGATCTCAGTTAGGGTATCATCAATTACACGATCATGACCAGCAGTAGAAGTCTTTGCTCGCTTAACATTACATCCAGTAAGTGTCATGAACTTAGACACAAAACGCTCACCAAACTCACCTTTTTGTTTGGGAGATATAAACACATAACCCTCAAAAGGAGTGCCCTCCCAAGGATCTTTTCGATTGTCGTCAATATATTCATGAAGAATACCATCAGCGAAAATAGAATCAAACATAATATAACTCCTTCTCAGTTAATTTAATTTATAGTTCATTTATCTCAATTAAATTTGATCAAATTTACCGTGATTCCCTTCGTGTGATGGAGGAGTCCAGTCCTCCGGTTTGATTAGGTCAGGCAATCCGAACGGATTTGGTCGACCCTCTTTGATACCAACATTTTTATTCATGTTAGCTTTATATACTGAATCCCAAGCAGCATTTGCATCTACACCAAGTAGATCGAGAGTACCAATGGCAAATACACATACATCAATTAGTGCATCTACCATTTCCTCTGGATCTCTTTCCATTAGAGCTACTTGAAATTCACCCACTTCTTCTTGAACACATCCTGCTCGGAATTTAATAAACTTCCCGAGCATTTCCTCATCGAACTTATCAACTACATCATGAACACCGAAATGTTCGTGCATTGCATTAATATCATTTGCCCATTCTGTACTCATTCTCACTCCAGTTGTTTAGAATATAGTATAATTATAACATAATATAGTATAGATGTAAAATATTTTTACACTTTAATTAATCTCTAACTCTACTCCGACAACACCATCTTTAGTAAATTTTTTATGTTTACCTTCAGCTTTAGGTTCAATAAACTTATCTACAATTTTAAGATTACATCCATATTCATCGAGGAAGTACTTGTGATAACTACCACCAGAGGACCAGCCTTTAACTAAATCCGCCAGAGCTTTATCCCCAGTAAAATAAAATGAATCAATGTATACGAAGTTTTTGCCTTTGGTGTATACTTTATCCTTTCCATCTGGACCCCAGTCCTCTGGATTTTTTAGGATTTTAACAATATCAGATGCTTTGAGTTTTTTTGCTTCTTCTAACTCAACAGATTCTTTGAATTGCAGAGTAGTACCTTCGTGATTCCACCAAGTCTCATCGCCGTGAAGAGTATGTGTCATTTTCTTTTCTGAGAATCTATCCTTAAGTTTTTTCTTAAAGAATTCTTTTGCGGCTGGCGGCGGGGAATTTTCTTCTGTTATAAAATCTTTATAGGTTTTCATTGTTATCCTTCTTTACTTTATTGTAAAATTCTTTAATTTTAGTGGGGGATTGGAATTCGGAATGAGTCATTCCCTGTACTTTTGCCCATTCTTCGGATGTCATAGTTTGACCACCCTGTTCCTTTATCCAGGCTTTACGTGCTGTTCTTTCTTTTTTATTCATTATGGTCTCCTCAGAACTTTTGGTTCGGTATCAGTTCTATCCTCAAGTTCCTTTTGAAGTTCTGATTCCGGAATATTATTAACAATCCATTGATATAGCTGTTGCATAATCTGATCTGGGGTCTTATTAGGTTTACCACGCTGTTTGATAGTGATGTAAGTGAAGTCTTTAATAACCCCCAGCTTCTCACCATCCTTACTTTTAATATATTTACCGAAGGTTCTATTCTCCGGGGAAACCCCGGCATCATCATCTTTCCAGTGAATTGTATTTTCTAAATTATTAAGAATAACTTTGATTTCACCATTAATAGCTAATTTCTTACCCTTATTCTTAATAAGATCAAACATAGTATTAGCAGCACCAGTATGAGTTTGAAATAGAATATCATCCTGCACAATTCTGGGTCTAGTTCTATTATTGGTAACAGCAAGTTGATAATCAGTAAGAACCCATACCATGTGAATATTAGCAGGATTATAACCAGCTCTTAATAGGTCTGGCATTAACTTATGTATTGAATTGATATTCTTTGCTGTAATATCAAACATAATATTTGGAAGAATTTTCTTATTTTTCATACCAGATAATAGAGCATTCATTGTATTATCTTTGATACCAAGTTTTTCTATGAAGGCATGGAGTTTAGTTACGTCCGCAGGTTTCTTTAGATTAAGCCCTTTAATCTCCGGGTACTTATTTTTGAGAGCACCTATCTTCATGAATGCAGTTTTCCATTCGTCTACATCACGAACTTTAAACTTCTCTTTCTCCATGAAGTTAGTTGATGCGAATCCTTTACCACTTCCTGCACCACCAGCGAGGAATACTATTTGACCATACTTCTTACCGTTGTTAATAAGAAGTAATTTCTCCTCAAGGTATTCTTGTGATTCGTTGAACTCTTTGAACGCTTTCATGCACTATCCTTTTTTGTAAAATATACTGCTAGTCCAGTAACATATAATAACATACTTAGTGGCATCAACAGTATAAGAATTGGATATTGTTCTATATTAGGAATTCCAAAGACAACAAACAGAATTCCTATGAGGACTACGCTTAGAGGTGCTATGCTAAATGATTCCATTATACTTCCAGTTTAGGATCATCGGACTTAAAGTCTTTCTTACGCATTACTGTCTTGGATATCATAT
>Ga0209494_1000060_pt1 | contig 49811 bp, 46 predicted proteins | sample EN1Hudseemescosm_FD_184628 | JGI IMG/M metagenome (GOLD analysis project Ga0209494, IMG submission 184628) | Methane-oxidizing microbial communities from mesocosms in the Hudson Canyon - EN1B Hudson Canyon (SPAdes) (version 2) | ecosystem: Environmental > Aquatic > Marine > Cold seeps | place... | reverse complement strand
AAAGGTCGCCACATGAAAGTACTGTAGAAAACTAATCACCAGTGTTAACAACATCCCTAAAAAAAGCGCCTTAAGCGCAAGCGTTCGATACTCTTTTTGGGTGAACACCCACATAAAGGCAGGAATCATAAAAAATTCCCGGTATTTGGACAAATACAAAATATTCCCGGTAAAACTAGAGGACCAAAGCGCTGAAAACCCAAGCCAGACGAACAACCCAAAACACAGTAAAATTAGCGGGTATTGCCTTGCTAACGCTGGCAACACCTTAAATTGCCCACGCAGTAGCCAAATTCCCAGCGCTGAGAGTAAAAAAACATTAGTCGCGGCAGTACCTAAAACAGGGACTGCAAAACAACCCAAAACAAGCAGCCATGCGCCTAAAAACTCGACCTTTGTCGCCATTGATAATAATCGCATGGTCACACCTTGTTAAGAACAAAATAATTAAAAGTTTAATACTATGTTGCTAATACCATTACTTTTTTAATCACATCACATGTTTTCTTAATTTCATCTTTTGTCAACGTTGGATGAACTAAAAACATCAATGATATTTCCCCAAGAACTTTAGCATTAGGTAATCGTTCTTTAGGTCTAAAATCAGTGCTATCGAAAGCTTTTTCCAAATAGACTTCGGAACATGAGCCAACAAAACAGGGAACGCCAAATGTATTTATCTCCGATATTACGCGATCACAATTCCAGTCAGAGTTTAGCTCGTCAGGCTCAACGAACACATAACACTTGTAAGCTGCGTGCTCAATATAGTCCGGCACACTGGGAACCCTCAACCCTATACACTCTTTAGCAGTTTCCCATATTATTTTTGCATTAGCTTGACGAGAGCTTGTCCAATCAGCCATGCGTTTCAACTGAATACGTCCAATTCCTGCCTGTATTTCTGTCATACGCCAATTAGTACCGAACGCATCATGCACCCACCGAAATCCTGGCGGATGCTCGCGCTCATAAACAGCCTCCCAATTCTTACCATGATCTTTATAGGACCACATTTTTGACCAAAGTTCACGGTCATTGGTGGTAACCATACCGCCTTCACCGCCCGTAGTCATAATCTTATCTTGGCAAAAACTCCAAGTCCCAATATGACTAATAGAACCGACTGGCTTACCCTTATATTTAGCTCCATGCGCTTGAGCACAATCCTCAATGACAAGCAGACCAAACTCATCAGCCAGCGCCATTATGGTGTCCATCTCACACGGCCAACCAGCAAGATGCACACAAACAATTGCTTTTGTTTTTGCTGAAATCTTCTCGCGAACACTTTCGAGTGTTATATTTTGAGAGTCTAAAGACACATCAGCAAACACAGGAATAGCCCCTGCATTCACGATTGAAGAAACTGAAGCCAGAAAGGTACGTGATGTAACAATCACCTCATCACCTTCACCAATACCTATTGCTTTAAAGGCCAAATCTAATGCAACTGTTCCATTCGCTAGAGCAACAGCGTATTTACACTCACACCAAGTAGCAAATTCTTTTTCAAACTTACGCCCTTCAGTCCCCGTCCAATAATTAACTTTATTAGACAGTATTACATTAGAAACAGCGTCAGCCTCTTCATGCGTATAAGAAGGCCAAGGAGAAAAAGTTTTATTAAACATGAGAATTTATCTTTATTTAGCAGGAATGCCTTTAACAACATGCTTATCTGGCACATTCTTTACAACAACAGCACCAGCGCCAACAATCACTGAATTTCCAATTTTTAAACCATGCTTCACCACTGAGCCTATCCCAAGCCAACTTAAATCTCCAACTTCAACACCACCAGCCACATTAGCACCAGGACTAACATGAACCCCTTCACCAAGAACACAGTCATGATCAATTGAGCAAGATGTATTAATTATCGAACTCATTCCCACGGAAGTAAATGGGTTAATAACCGCTCCCGCCATCACCACTGTTCCTGCTTTAATATCGGCATATTTACTTAACGTGGCACTTGGGTGAATCAGTGTTTCCAGCTTAAAACCTTGCGACAGTAAAAAATTAGATTTCTGTAAACGAACTTCATTACTCCCTATGGCAACTATAGCCGCAGAGAATCTATCAGCATTAACAATTAGCTCTTCCGTAGTACCCTGCACCTGCCAAACACCAATTTCCTGTCCTGCCAGACATACATCATCATCAAAAAGCACGATTTCCTCCCAACCACTCAACTCTGCTATTTCAGCAACAACTTTCCCATGCCCACTAGCGCCTATAATTGCCAATGTTTTCAATTTTGATTCCCTGTGAATTTAGATATTGTCACTTCACCATCAGCCGAGACACCTTCCCGCGTGAACACCTTATTGACTGTTAAAAAAAGTATTTTAATATCTAACCAAAAAGATTGATTATCCACATACCATACATCCATCTCAAATTTATCTTCCCAGCTAATGGCATTACGTCCATTGACTTGCGCCCAACCCGTAATTCCAGGACGCACATCATGCCTGCGAGCTTGCTCCTTAGAGTATAACGACAAATACTCAACTAATAACGGACGAGGCCCCACTAGACTCATATCACCTTTTAAAACATTCCAAAGACCAGGCAATTCATCCAAACTAGAACTTCGTAGGCTTTTACCAAAAGACGTTAAACGCTCAGAATCTGCCAGCACATTTCCCTTCTTATCTACCGCATCGCGCATTGAACGAAACTTTAGCATTTCAAAAATGGCTCCATTCAACCCTACTCTCTTCTGCCTAAATAACACTGGGTTGCCGAGTTTTTTTACTACTTTTCTACTAACAACAATTAATATTGGTAGCAGAATGATTAAAGCTATAAAAGATACTGGAATATCAAAACATCGTTTCACAATAAACCTTCCTTATCCTGAACAACAAGTTTCATAAATTCTTTTTGATCAAAACTATTACTCGCAAATAAAACGGCTGCAACTTCAAAATTCAACCTCATATTTGTATCATTTAATAATTTTTTTAATGCTGCGGCTAATGCTTCTGAATTTTTAACTGGTACAATCAAACCAGTCAATCCGTGACGCATAGCATCAATTGGCCCTGGGATATTACTAACCACTACAGGGACCCCCATTGCCTCAGCCTCAATTACAACCGAACCAAAACCTTCTCGATAACTAGGCAACGACAAAATATTCATACAGGCCATGTACTGGGGTATTTCATCGTTCGGGTAGATGAAGATTACCTGTTTAGACTTTATAGCCCACTCTTGTAAAGATTCATCAACAGTATAAAAAAAAGTCTTGTCACCAACTAGTATTAACCGTAGATTAGGAAAATCGGAAAAAAAACTACGGCAAGCTGAGAGCAATTCATTACACCCTTTGTCTCTGCGAATAGAACCCACAAAACCAATAACTAAATGATGGGGGCCAATATTAAGCTTCTTACGATACTCAGTTCGCCAACCATCTTTTTTAGTTATATCAAACTGTTCGAGATTAACTCCACTAGCACTTCCATTCCAAATCACCTTTCCTTTGTTTCTGGAATAAAGCCCTTCCTTTATTGAAAATTCCAAATTACTCAAACTATCCGGCTCAATATTGGTTGAACAATAACAACACCAATGCTCTAATAATTTAAAAAAAACTCGCCTCCCCCCTCTAAAACCAACATAACGAATTCCCCACTGCGCATATAATCTGACAGGTATACTTGCAAAAAGAGCAGCCGTGCTAGCATAAAAGGCCGCATTTGGCGTTGAGTACTGTACAATGTTGAAATTTTCACGCTTAAATAATAGATAAAGGCTTAAAATCGCCTTCGGAACACCCCAAAGATCAATGCCACGCTTAAAAGGTAATGTGATTAACTTAACACCTTCAGGGATTTTATGATGAAATCCTGTATCCTCCGAGCAAACCCAAGTTACATCCCATCCATTGTAAATTAAAGAGTCAGTTTGCTGACGAACAAAAGTAACTAATGTTATTGGTAAAGTTGTAATAAAACAAATTCGTTTCTTATGTAAGTGACAAGACATAACTACTTTTAATCTCCTTATTTATTACATAAAGACAATACATCTTTCTTTTTTTCAATAGATCATCATAACCTACTTGCAACCCTTCCAAAATCAAAATGAATTCAAATAAGGAGAGGTCTACATCCACTGCTAGCCCTTCACGATTAAAATCATCATGGACATTAAAAATAAATCACTCACAAAATCCATTGACCAAACTTGGTTTATTTTATCGGGGCTTCCGGCTTGTCTCGCTTAATTCGCCGCCTTGGCTTAATATGTAAATTGAGTTCTAACTGTCGATAGATCCTATAAACACGCTTATGGTTCCAGCCGTAGCCTTTGATATCACGAAGGTATAAAAAGCATAGCCCAAAGCCCCAGCGCTTATGCGTATAACTTAATCTAAGTAACCAGTCGGCTATTTCGGAATTTTCATCACTCAGTTTTGCTTGGTACCGACAACAGGTTTCACTGATAGAAAAGGTTTTTCAAAAGAGCCTGATGCTTACTTGATAGTGCGCAACAACATGATGTACCATCTCTTTAGTCAAGACAGCTTTACCACTTTTTTTCAAGCGCCTCTCGGGGGCTTCGCTTGTTAATAAGAAAGAAGCAATTAAAAAAGTGAAGTATCCGTTCCCCCACACAATTCTCTGACAAAACTATTGACTCATCGAGATCATGACTGTCTAATTAAGCTTTACAAGAAGATCCATAGCCGGCGTGATGTATGAACCTAATTTTTGATTACAAATTTTTTGATGACAATGGTTATGTATTAATAAAAAATGCTCTACCAAACCTTCGTGACGCTCAATTAGAGATTGAGTCAATAGTAACTAAGGCTAAATCTGGAAATTTAATGAGTGGTGTTTCATTTGTTCAATATCCAAAATTTATAGATGGGATAAATATTTCTCAAATTAATCATCCCTGGGAAGAGTGTTCTCCATTGCCTAGCATAAAAAAATCGATTGAGTCTGTTGACTTTAATGAATTATTTAAATGTTATTTGAATTTAGAATATTCTTCTTACGTTGCGAATTGCTTTAGATTACACGTCACAAGTAAGTATTTTAAGTTTTCCCAAAAGTGGCATAGAGATATTGCTGACAACGAGACACATTTAGAAATTCTATCTGATGAAAAGCCAAAATCTCTAAGAATGAACTTATATTTTTTTGATGAAAGTGGTTTTCAAATAATCCCTAAAAGTCATAAGTCATTTTATTCTAATAGGGTTAAAGAAGAAGAGATATGGAAAGAAGGTTTGTTAACCAAGACAAATTTGAAGATTGGAAAAACAATTCATGCGTCTGCTGGAGATATACTCATCTTTCACCCTGATCTTCTTCATCGAGCCTACTGCGCGCATAAAAGAGCCAGTTTTCATCTTGGTTTTGATTTGAGTGACGAAATAATCATCAAGAAAAATATCAATCTACCAAAAAATATTAAATATAAACCAATGTACCCTTTTAAACCAGTTATTATGAAATCTTCACCTGACAATATATTTAGAGTTTTTATAAATCTTTGTAGATACTATTTGCCAGTCCCATCGAGAAATTATTTTAGGTTTTTGATAAAAAAACCAAGTTACGTAGTCAATAGGTTTATTCAACGACATTCAGTCTTTAATAAAGATATGCTCGATATAGATCCGGTTTCACCGGAACCAGACCGCGACTAACAAGGCATTGAGAGGAACCACTCGCAAGCTCGCGGCACCTCCTTTAAGTAACATCAATACAAACAGTGAGTTCATTGGCCTTTCCTTCATGAGTTGATGGCGAAAAGTGACAAACCAAACGCACTTAAACCATCTTATATCAAGGATGTATACAACCAACCAAGCAACTGTTACCCACTATACATTTAATCGCTACCTATACGTAAAGACAATAGAAATTAGGCCATTATTTTGGAAAGCTGATCATGGGCAAACGATTTAGGGGAGGGTTACATACTAGCCACCTTTATCCATTCACTGACGAAACTTAACCCATAAGGTCAGCTTAATGACCTGCCAGTGATTGTGCTCATATTAGCTTATCGTTTCGAACAGAAATTGTACCTATTGGGCTTGAAAGTGGGCACCCTAAGTTACTCCTTTCTTATACCTATTTGTAACTTAGTAAATTTTCAGGACTAACTAAGTAAAAGTAGAACAATAAAAATAATCACTCTTTTAAGACGGTTTCACCAATTGCACTTGGCACATGAACTTGAGGAATAAAATCTAATTCGCTCTCAAGTTTAATACATGAATATCTTGTTTGGCTCACAAGAGCATCTACTCTAGATTTTGTAAGTGGAACACTAATAACTTTCTCACTAATCCCTACAGCCACCCGAACCAAAGATTCAGGTATTCTGATAAATGGTTGTTTAACTCCAAGGGTAAAAGCCATACCATTAACCACCTCTGCGAAAAGACAATCATTCGAAATATTAAAGATCTCACCGTCAGCACGCTTATCTACTCCGCAACGCAATAAGACTTCCACAACATCATCCACATGAATATACGTGGCTATTGCTCCCCGCTTGCCAATATAAAAAAACTGCTTCTTTTTAATCATAGCCCCCAAAGAACGTAATGACTGATTGGACATATGCGAACCAAAAATATTTGATGGCCTAACAATTGAATAGCTCATTGCGCTATATTGACAAGCTTCCTCAACCAGTTTATCTGACTCGGCTTTAGTAACCTCATACACACCGTTAGGTCTTACAATTGTGTTCTCAGTCACAACTCTTTCTGAATTTGCTAACCCCAAAGGAGGGCCATATACACCCACACTACTAAGTTGTACCCAACGTCCTATATTTTCTTTAGCCACCGCGAGGAGCCTACTTGTTCCCGACACATGTAGGTCATACATTTTCGACTCATCATTAATTTCGCCGGCACAATGGTAAAGAACGTCTACCCCTTCAACAAAATCTCTTAAATAACCACCTGATTGAGTTAAGTCACCAACGACAACATGTGCCTCATTAAAAAAGGAAGTTTCAAAACGAGATAAAACACGCACACAATCGCCTAGCAACAGGTGTTTTTTGACCAATAATTGCCCAACAAAACCATTACCCCCGGTAATAGCTACTAACAAGTTACCCTCTTAATAAAATAAATCATCTACGCAATAAACTAAGAATAAAATTATTTGACACTGGCACCCATAATAAAAGATACAAAGCGAGATAAGATAACCGCTTAAAAACCACTTTTAATAATTGATTCCGTGCTTGTTCTCGGTCATTACTATAGATTGCAAACACAGCATCATAATAGTGTAGCTTTGCATAAGCATTTTCAATATTTTTATAAAATGTATGCTTCAAACTTGGATTAAGTGCTAGCAATCTATCTAAAGTAAAACGAATTTCTGACGACGCAATACCCACTGTTTTTCTTGACAAGGAGTTATCAACAATTCGGTACTTAACGAGGAAGTCATTGATGACACCAAAACGATATCGTATCGCCAGTTCCATAAACAAATTATAATCTGGGCAATACTTCATAGTCGAATCAAACCCCAACCCTTCCTTCCTCAAAACCTCATGCCGAATCATCACACTTTGCATATTTATCTCATAATGATTAAGAAGCATTCCAAACAACTTACCACTGTCGTTAGAGACAGCTCTACGACGCAACTCCATACCCCTTTCATCAATCGTAATGGCACTCCCATAACTTAGGCCGTAATCGCCTTGCTCCATCAGTGTAACTTGCTGATCAAGTTTTTCAGGGAGGTACAAATCATCACAATCAAGAAAAGCAATATATTTACCTACCGCCTTCTTTAAAGCCAAATTTCTTGCCTCCCCTAAAGGAGTCGTTTCATTTGCTAAATAATACTTTACTCGGTCATCATAAGATTTTGCTATTTCAGCACTCGAATCAGTAGACGCATTATCCCAAAATATTATCTCCCATGCTTGAAAGCTTTGGGCATAAACAGAATCAATAGCCTCTTTAAGAAAGCGGTCGCTATTGTAACAATTCATAATAATGCTAACTACAGGAAACGATGCAACCATTATGATAAATCCTTTTTAAATATGACACTGTATACATAAGAGATTCGTTAAAACTTATACAAGTCCCAATACAACAATATTTTCACTATACAAAGATGAGGCATGACCCACAATATTTACTACTTATCAAATACTGATTATTTAGCTAAAAAATTAATATCCAAGCTACTTCTCATTCTGCGCTCCAATATATTGTTAGTGGTTCTTGCAAAAATGCAAATATAGGCATTACTAAATAGTCTTGTAGCCTTATTGCCTCTTTTAAAGCATTTAACTTCTCAAAACCCACGATATGTAAAATACGATGCTTAGCATTCATAAGAGTAGTAAAACTCATACTCATTCGTTCAAAAGGTGCTTTAACTGGCGTAGTCGCAAAAAAATTTAAAGATTTTTTTCTTTCCATAGCCTTTGATAATTCTGGGCAACAAGGAAATAATGAAGCAGTATGCCCGTCTACGCCCATACCCAGAACCACTATATCCAATGGTAGCCTCATGCTCTGCAAGACAGACTGGCACTCTTTCTCACCAATCTTAGCAGTTAAAGCTCTATTTTTTAGGCCGAAGAACCTAGCCTTAGCCGCAGCTCCTTTTAAAAGATGCCGCCTAACTAACCATTCATTACTATTCGCGTTATCAACATTTACCCACCTTTCATCCACTAATGTAACATCAACTTTTGACCAATCTAATTCTGCAAGTGAAAGTTTCTCAAATAATGTCACCGGGCTACGCCCACCGGATACTGCCATAGAAACACGGGGTTGACTCACTAATGAAAGAAATAATTTTTGAGAAATATGACGACTAAGATCCTCCGCTAATTGGTCTGCACCTATAGAGGAATACCAGTCCACATGCAAAGGTATAAAATCAGGTTTAAACATAAGCTACTAAGTAATTTTTAAAATAGGCTCTTACTCTTTTCAAATAAAATTGATAATTATGTAATCGGGTTTACCAGTCAAGCCAGATGTCATCAAAATAAAAATAGCTTTACGCCAAATGAAATGGTGCCTAATAACTACTCGCCTAAAACAACACTATCGCTCAAATAACTTGACCACTATATAAGGTCACAGTTAAAGCCGTTCACGATAATGCTATCCATAAGAGATAACGAAATCATTACGATAAGTTTTTCTTATAATATGATATTGTTCGATCGAGACCTTCGTTCAAATTTATACAAGGCTCCCATGACAATAATCTTTTCGCCTTTGTAACATCGGCATACAATGACATATTCTCGAAATCTCGATATGGCACCTTGCCAAATAGCGGAGAACCATCACCAATAACATTAACAACTTCTTCAATAACTGATTTAATATGAACGGGCTCTCCTGATGCAATATTAATCACCTCTCCATTTACACTTGAATTACTCAATGCAAACAATATACCTCTCACAACGTCATCTATATAACAAAAATCTCTTAATTGCTCACCATAAGATGTAGCAAAGCTATCGCCATTTAAGCACCCAGAAATTATCTGTGGTAAAAAACGCTGGTCATTTTGTTCCGGCCCATAGACTAAAAAGAGCCTAAGTATCACGGCAGGAAAAGATTCAGTTCTATTCAACATTTGCAACAACTGCCCTGCTGCCATCTTCCCCAACGAATAGGGCGAAATTGGTGACTCTCTTACATTTTCTTGTTGTGGAGATACTGCATCACCATACTCATCACTACTTCCTATTTGTACAAATGATTCTAAAGTATCCCAATCTAACCATCGCAAAAGGTTCTGCAAACCAATAAAATGCACATCAAATACAGCTCTCCCCCCAGCTCTATACTTAGAATGATTAACATAACCACCTAAATTTACAACATGGCTAAAAGATAGCCTTGCCAGTACTCTTTCTAATTCTCCGTAATCAGAAATATCTGCAACAAGGTACTTTGCTCCTTCTATTTCCCAGTCATTCTCTACATTATGTAAAGAAAGTACTGTTACTACATAGCCTTCATTTATAGCAGCACGGACAAGGTGCCGACCAATAAAGCCACTACCACCAACAACTAAAAGGTGTATTCCTTCAGCCATGACTAATTACACTTTCCAAGGTGCATCGCCTGATTTCCACAACTCCTCAAGGTGGTCTCTATCCCGCTTAGTATCCATGCACTGCCAATAACCATCGTGCTGAAATGCCATTAATTCACCCATTTCAGCAACTTTTTCCAGCGGCTCTTTTTCAAGAACAGTACTATCGCCTTCAATCAAATCAAAAAACGATGGCTCCATGACAAAGTAACCCCCATTTATCCAACCCTGTGTTGTTTGTGGCTTTTCTTTGAATGAAACGACTCGACCATTATCCAAATCAAGCTCACCAAAACGGGCCGAAGGATGCACAGCACTAACAGTAACCATCTTCCCATGACTTTTATGAAATTTAACTAGTGCATCAATATCAACATTAGCAACACCATCACCATAAGTTAGTAAAAATGGCTCATCCCCTATAAATGGCTGCATCCGTTTAACTCGCCCACCAGTCATAGAATCCAACCCTGTCTGAATGAGAGTAACGTTCCAATCTATTTCATCAGTTTGATAAGACGTAAGGTTCCCTGCGCCTAAATCTATCGTGAAATCAGAATTTAGATTACGATAATGTAGAAAATACTCTTTAATAAGGTCTGCTTTATAGCCTAAAGCTAAATTAAAATCAATATGCCCATATTTGGCATATGTTTTCATAATATGCCACAGAATAGGCCGCCCACCTACGGTGACCATTGGCTTCGGAATAGTATCAGTATACTCGGACAACCTTGTCCCAAACCCACCAGCTAAGATAATAACCTTCATGTATTCAAACCCCAATCGAAATTAAATTCCGCAATATTCAAACGTTCAGATTCTTCCGGTTCATGTGGTATGTTTGCTAAATTTAACAGCATACTTGATTGCTGACAAACGCCCTGAAAACCCATCCAAACCATCGGTGGAACCGTTAAACGACAATAATTAGATTTTGATATAATAATCTCTTGGAAAACACTATAACTTACTGATGATGCTCTATCATCAAAGATCACAAAACGAATCTCTCCCACAGGGACCACCAAATTAAGCGTCATTCGACTATGACGTTTCCAACCCTTTATAGCACCATGACCAACCATTGAAAAATAGGCTTCACCAAATCCATTGTACCCTTCATCACTACTCTTCATACAATGTAAAACATCACCACCATGAGCATCAATGATTTTTAGTGGTGTGATAATAACACCCTCGATCACTTCGTTGCCCAAGCTATGCCTCCCTCTTTGGCTACATTCATGTATTCATCAATTTGTGCTATAGTAAACTCTTTCATTGATGCACCATTTTCTTGGTAATAAGTCTTGTACCACTCGACTGTCATACGTACGGTATCTTTAAAGCACAAGGTAGGTAACCAATTAAGATCAAATAAGGCTTTATCACAATTGAGCTTCAATAGACCCGCCTCGTGCAAATGCTGCTGACCTTGTGACACATCATTCCAACGTACATTTTCCCAGTAATTACCCATCGTATCAATGAGCTCCCTGACTGAATGGTTTTGATTGGCTGGCGGCCCAATATTATAAGCTTCACCGTGGAACCGACTACTAGCAGACAACTCTGAACCCAATGCTAAATAACCACTTAAAGGCTCTAGCACATGCTGCCAAGGTCGCGTTGCATCAGGGCTACGAACGTCAACCACTTCATTACGAGACCACGCCTTTAAACAATCGGGCACAATTCGATCTTTCGCCCAGTCCCCGCCACCGATAACATTACCTGCACGAGCAATACCCACACGCACATTCGATTCTGATGAATTAAAATAAGACTCAACATAGGCACGAATAACGAGCTCCGCCATTCCCTTTGAAGCACTATATGGGTCTTTACCACCCAAATTATCTGTTTCACGATAACCCCAGACCCATTCCACATTATCATAGGCTTTATCACTAGTTATCATAACCGCAACCACAGGTTTATCCAGTCGGCGCAATGCATCTAATACATTGGCTGTCCCCATCGCATTGGTAGAAAGTGTTTCAAGAGGAACCTCATAGGACGGCCGAACTAACGCTTGTGCTGCCAAATGAAATACAAAATCTGGCTGGCAGGTTTGTATAAGTTTGTCAGTAGCATCCTGATCACGTACGTCTACGCGATTGTCTCCTATTAGGCTACCAATTTCTGAGGCCTCGAAATTTGATGGTGCACTTAGAATTTCATTAGAAAGACCTACAACATTCGCACCCAAGGAGGTGAGCCATGCAGAGAGCCAACTACCTTTGAAGCCAGTATGCCCAGTAACTAAAACCGTTTTATCTTGATAAATTTTTTGTAGCATTTTCATTAATTAATCTATTAATTTCCAAAAAATTATTTATATGATAGAAATACTGTGGATCATTAGCTAGAGCATCACGAACGCCTCCCCCAACCCCAACAAAATCAACACCTGCATTCTTAGCCGCCTGAAAATCAGACAAAGCATCGCCAAAAAATAATACCTGATTTGCACGACACTGATTAAAACTTATTATCTCTGTCAAATTATCAGTTTTACAAGAAGGAGATCCTAAAACTATTGAAAAAAATCTGGCCCACCCTTTTGCGTCAACTATTTCTCTAATCTCATCTTGTGGAGTAGCTGAATTAACAGAACATTGCTTGTCTCTCTGAATACAATACTGAAGAAAATTATTAGCTCCAGGTATTTCCGCTGAATTAATAACTTTATCTTTAACATTCTTTGAAAATTCATTTGAAAGATTCATTACTTTACTAGGGGATATAGCCTCTCCTAACAAATGCTTGTGATAATACTCAAATTTTTTAAACCGAGACATCCCCCCATTACCACGATGATGAGTAATCACTTTTGAAACAACCTCTTCACCAAAAGATTTATAAATATCAGCAAAAGCACGCGTCTTCACCTCAACTGAGTCACAGAGAACACCATCAAAATCAAAAACAAGAAAATGAGCTTGCTCGACCCTTCTTAGAACTTGATATATATCATCAAAAAGCATAAAAAATACTCGATAAAAATAAAAAAATTGAGCCCTTAATAAAAGCTCCCAGTAAAAACTTACTTTTTTTATCCATATTTACAGGCTTAATAACTTACGCACTCAATTTTAAGAGCGTAAAAAACTATTGATATGACAAGAAAATTCTTAAAACTCACTCATGCTATAGGGTTTATTAATTCTAAACTAATGAATGGATTTTTTGCTTTTAATTTTATACAAATATACTGTACAAAACTTATAAGACTTAATTAACTCACTTGTGATCTATAACAGTTGTATTTCATTGCCTTAAAAAATAACAACAATTCTTAGTTGTATAAGCATGAACCTTCAAATAAATAATTTTATTCTCTAGTAACCGAGGAACTATCCTTTAACCAATTATATTTTTTATTAGGGATACGCCAATTGGCACCATAAATAAAATTATTTATTTGTTCAAATTCTTTGGGAATTCTACAGAGTACGCCAGAAAAACTTACTTCAACAAAATCGATTAATAATGACCCAGGTGTAGAATAACCTTTCGTTACATAGATCAAATTAAACCTATTTAAAAGAGTATACACAGGACTCAAAAAAAACTTAAAAGGTCTAATGAGCCTATAAAGTAATTCGTATCTACCTGTATATTTGTTTTTTTGCGTTATCGAAACAAGAAATGAAGTGGCTTTTGAAGATGGTATTCGATGTTGAACGCAAACCAAGGGAATCATCCCATCTCTATTTGACCTTGATTCCTTGTAAAAATTGATATCAATCGACCTCCCACCTGACCTAGTAAATTTCAAAGAGCCCTCTGGATGATCAGGATGAAATTCAAAACCAATCTCACTAAATATACTAATGAAGTCATATTGATAATATTCATGCTGCCAAACTGCTAGATCTATATCATGATCCCATGGGATCAACTTCCCACTCCTAGCCAAACCTAGTAACGAGCCATGACACACCCAATAAGATATCTTATATTTATTTAATAGTTCTATAACATCTTGAAAATTACGATCTATATTTTCACCAGAAAAGTCTACCACAACATTTACCTATAAAATTTAGAAGGGATCTGTATTCTATAAAATAAAAACTAATTGATCATTCTTTTTTAAACTGAAATGACAAACCAATTCATAATATAAAATATCTACATATTTAATTATGAAAAATTTATATATACTGGACAAAAATTGATTTTCAATATGTTTGTGATTTACAAATTATGTCTTCACACCCAAAAAGAAAAAATCCTTTTTATCTATTATGTATTTAATTAAAGTATCAGTGACTTAAGATAGCCCGTTCACACCATTAAAAAAAACATACTAGAGTAGTCCATACAATCTTAATTTAGATGAAATGAGCACGTCATTTTTATAAAGTATACTTTAAACGGGATATTTCAAAAGTAAGTTTCATAAAACAACAGATCTCTTACCCTGCCATAATAGCTTTTAGCTTAGTAGTAGATATCCCTTTTGTTCTAGTTAAATATACCACCTCACATAAATTATTTAACTCATCGAACTTGCCTTCCCAATCATCCCCCATGACAAATATATCTACTTTATTTTCAATGATATCCTTTTGTTTTTGTTCCCATGTGTCTTCGGATATAACTACATCCACATATTTAATTGCCTCAAGCATCTCTTTTCTTTTGAGATAAGACAGGGTACATACTTTGTTTTTTTTCTTATTAAATGCATCAGTAGACAATGCAACGATTAAGCGATCCCCAAGTAAAGATGCTCGTCTTAATAACTCTAAGTGACCATAATGCATTAAATCATACGTCCCATATGTTAGTACTGTCTTTGATTCATAATTACACATAAAAACTACCAATCCATATTTGTTTCATAACCAAGAGAAATTAAAGCTTGACCAAGCCTAGTTTTAAAATAATCTTTATTAGCAGCATTAAAATCAGCTTCCCACCCACCAACTTTACCTGACCTGAAATTAGAAGAAAAAGCCCATGACTGAAGTGTTCCTTTATTAATATTATCCACCATATCTCCTTTTCCTAATGTCGCAGATACAATATTCGAAATCAAATTAGTATTTAAAGTTATTTTATAAAACTTCAAGATACAATTGAATTCGTATAGTGGATTATCTAACAATTTCTCAAATCTACAAAAATGGACAAACCCATCACGCTGTTGACTGACTGCAACCCACCCTTCAATCCAATCTACATAATCATCTGCCACTACATCAATACAGTGATTAATCGCTTCTTCTTTTGTTAATTGAGTATAGTCCATATAATGTGGATCCCGTGTTCTTTTAGGGACGCTAATAAGACGATAATAACGAGCAATAACCACATCTCTATAATCTCTATATGAAACAATAACTTTTTTAACATTAGAATCTAATAATATACGAATATTGTCTTCACTAGGATTCAAGTGTGTTTTAAACAAAGTATAACCATAATTAGGAGTATATTTAAAAGCACTATATGAAATATCTTGTCTTGATGCTATATGGTGGGCCATCGGAGTTGTTCTAACAAAATATCCTGGGATACGTGCAACCATAGTTTTTATCCACGTCGTTGCACTCATAGGCATCCCTGCTATAAATATAATATTATATTCATATTTAATAAAACCAAGTTTTGCAAAAATATCATAAAAAAACCTTTTACAATTATAAATAAACCTTGCGAAAATAAAATGTGGGTTTTTAATAACCTTCCTTAAAAGACTGACCCACCAAAAGAAATCTTTTCCAACAAACGAATCTATTACTTTAGTTATAAACAAAGACATACACCCTTAAAATCACGAGTTAATAACACTTTCAACATAAGTTATTATTTTTATTTCTGAATCATATTGACTATTCCCATTACTGGTATTAATAGTAATATTAGTACGGATAGGAATATCATAAGGATTCAACTCAGAGTATCCAATTAAATCATTAAGAACGCCTCTATCAGCAGCCGAATAGAGCCCTTTGGGATCACGATCACGCAGAGTAGCCAAGTCGGAATTAATATAAATCAAATGAAAATTAGGATCCAATATTTTCTTAACTTTCAACCTAACGTCACTATAAGGACTAATTACAGGCACAAGAACAGCATCATAATCAGCTCTAACCTCTTTGCAATAATCAGCAATTAATAAATTATTTTTTAAAACATCTTTCTTGGAAAATCCAAGTTTTTCAACATACTTATCACGAACAGCATCGCCATCAATTATTATGAAACGATAATCAGACAAGAATGATTTAATACTTAATGATAATGTCGACTTCCCAGAACCTGACAAACCAGTCAACCAAAATATAGGGGAAATATTATCTTTCATAAAAAAAATACATCACATAGTTAAACTTATAATGAATTCTGATTTTTATATTCATAATTTGGGACCTCTAAAGATAATTCTTCTCCGATTAAAAATCTTATCGCTTCTTCTGTAGCCTGAATCTCCATATCAGATCTACAATCTACTGTCATTGAACCCATATGAGCAGTATTAATACAATTTGACAACTGTGATAAAACCCCACTATACGGCTCTTTTTCATAAACATCGATTGCCGCTCCGGCAATCATATTTTGTGATAGAGATTCATACAACTCACACTCATTTACAATCCCCCCTCTTGAAGTATTAATTAAATAAGCATTACTTTTCATCATAGATAGTTCATTTCGGCTTATCATATTATATGTAGCTTTCGTTAGTGGCACATGTAGCGTTATCAAATCTGAATTTCTATATATAAATTCCTTAGACCGACTTGAAACTTTAGTGCCACTATTTTCTAATAAAGAAGAATCAATATCATTTACAAATATTTCTTTTGGACTAAACGATTCCAAATGCCCTAGAACACGCGAACCAATACGACCCAGACCAACAATACCTATATTCATTTCTGCTAAACGAAAACCAAAATATCTCTTCCATTCTCGGTTTTTAATACCTAAGTCCGAATTATTAATTGACCTCGCCAGTGACAGCATCAAACCTATAGTTAATTCTGCAACTGCTGGAGCAGGAGCATCAGGTGTATAAGATACCTTTATACCTTTACTTTTAGCATAATTCAAATCCACACTGTCCAAGCCAATTCCAACACGAGAAATAAACTTAAGTTGTTCAGCACTATCAATAACATGTTTATCAATTTTTTCTGTACCTGCTATAACGACATCAAAACTTTTAATCATTTCTGCCAATTCACTAGGTTGAAGTTTTCTACCTAGAGGGTTAATTACATATTCAACACCTGCCTCACGTAACAAACTTATTGGTCTAATATCAACTTCTCCAAAAGGAACTGTAGTAATAAGAACCTTCATCTTAATGACAGACTAGTTAATTGATCATGGATTATTTCTGACACATTTACATTTGGAAGACAGTAATCTTCACAAAATAAAACAGCCTCCTGGCTCTTTAAATCTTTATTTATTTTTGCTTTTAAATCATCTAATTGAGATACATAAAAAGTTGATAACGCATCACGAGAAGATAAAAACTCACTCCCTTTGTCAGGATCAAGCATATATACCTTTTTCCCAAACCCTAAAAGCTCATATGCCATTGTTGAGCCATAAGTTAGTATTATTTTCGAATCTCTACAAACTTCGTAACTATTAATTTGTTTATCAACATATTTAATCTTTCCCCCCTCAATAATTTCAAGTTCTCGTGGGTCACTGTCCCAACTCGGATGATGCTTAATATAAAAATTTAACTCTCCAAAATAGTTAGATAATTCAGCCAGCCAACTAATACTCTTATAATACCCCTCATTATTTTCACTTGTAGCATTAACCATATTAATACCTATAAGTAAAACATCATATTTAATACTGTCTGGCTCTAGTAAAAAATTGCCTTCATGCCTGTTATTGATCTCTTCCATAGATAAGGAGCCAACAGGTATTATCATACCAATACGAGAGCCTAACTTACCTACATCTTCGCAACTTCTACTTCCTAAAGAAAAAAATATATCTGTATCATAAAATAAATTATTACTATTATGCTGTATCAAATTCTTTTGTGTGCAACAGGAAAATTTACCTCCAGAATTTTTAAATAAATAGTTTTTCAGTGCATTTGTCCTCCCGAGGTTTCGGTCTTGTATTAAGTATTCACCCTTATAGTCTATAAAAATTGACTTATAATATAGGTAATCATTGACATAAATAATATGCAAATGAAAAAAATTAACTCTCTTCTTAACCGAAATAATACCAATAGATACAATATCACGGACTATCCTTTTAAATAGGAAAAAACTTACTAATTTGCGATTGTACTTATGCAGTGTCGAGCGTGTAATTATATTGTGCTTAGACAAAACATCACTATTTAATTTAACCCTAGAAATAAATAGTGTTTTTTGAACTGTAAATTTCTCCTCTAATCTGGACCATCGCTGCAATTCATTTCCATTTGGAATTTCATCTACCAGCAAAGCATATCTGTTGACAAGTTCATTACTTTTTGAAGAACAAAACCATACGTATATTAAATACCCTAAATACTGTATCAAAGAAATAGGTAAAAAGAATATTGATATTTTATAGCTAAAAGAAGCTTTAGTCATAACATACAATCTACTCAATCTTTGCTTCATATACTGTTGTGATACCTCCTCCGGAACCCCTAATGTCTTATTGTATATTTTGAAAAGGTTAGAGACCTCCTGACCTGACAAGAAATCATCTATATTTTCTTTTAACTTTAAAATATTGCGAAAACTATCCCGCATTTATCAGCGCCTCTCTTCTTTTTTTATATATGAATTCACAAAAATCAAAATCGTCCTGATAATCCACATCCATCGAATCAATAGAATCACATATATAGAAACAAGGGTTCTCACCAACTGTAGAGCCAATTTGAACCATTTTCTTACGTTTTAATATATTTATAATAAATGACATAGCATAAGTTCCCTCAAGATCTTGCGATTTCGGCCATGGTGAAGGTGGAAAATTTACGGGTTTATTTTTAAAAAAAACATATTCCTTTAACTCATACACAGAAAGTAAACAATCATGCTTAACCCCCATACCCCTGTATTGCTCAATTGCATTTTCATAAATTGGAGCTTCAGCTAAAGGGTTTGTAACGTTAACCCAAGCAATATTCTCTCCTTTGACCTCACTTGCTATATAGGAATAAACACTACTCATAGGAACTGAACTTGTTGAATAAGAGGGGTCTCTCTTATGGACACTAAAACCATAATCTTGAGCTATCTCCAATACTCCATCATCTTCTGAGGAAACAACTTTATCACTAAACCCAGAAACATCTTGAAGGTGACTTAATTTCAACTCAAACAATGATGTATCAAAAAAAGGTCGTAAATTCTTATACTTAACTCGTTCAGAGTTACCTTTGACAGGAATAACAGCAACAATATCCATAAATATAACCCATAGAATTAATACATTAAAAAATTTGATCGTAAAATATCGAACTATTATTCTAGTTGCAACAACCGAATCAAGCTACAAAAACCATGGATAATTATGCCTACACATCCCCAGCTCTATCTGATATCGCTCCACATGACACGATTCAGAAACATACCCCAATAAACGTTAAGGCAACTCACCTATAATCCAATAGTCTCTATGAAGTATCGAAAAAAGGGGGAGGGATTTTTTGGCCTACTGAGGACTACCAACCTTCGAATGGATCACCATGACTAGCAACAGCAACGTAACTGTAATTCTAATTCTCTTACCCATTCATTTTTCCAATTATAACTACTTAAGGCGAATTTTGTTACAAACGCACGTACTGAATGTTGAACTTCATAAGAAAACCACCAACCATCAATATTATTGTTAATAGACTGCATATGTGTAATTAAACTTTTATGGTTGTAGTGTAAAACGCCACTCTCTAAAAGCCCATCAAACAAACCCATTGAAATTTGACTTAACTTCCAATATTCGCTATCAAATAAAAGGCATGTAGGCACATTTAAAGTAAATGCTTCAAGGAAAACCGTTGAATCATATGCAACAATTACAAGTGCTGATTTTTGTATACTTTCTATAAGTGTCTCAGAACTTGAGCAAACAAACTCACTAACCCCATATTTTTTATAATCACTTTTAATATCTAAACTATTACTATCTTTCTTAATTCTAACAACAACATCATTTAATAAATTACTCTTATGAAGAACAGAAAAGAAACTATAAATATCTCTCTGGTATGGTATAAAAGCGGAAGATATTGGTGCTGAATCAATATGACTACTATACTTAGACGTACTATAAGGGATAAATAATATATTCTTATATTCTCTATGTAGAACCTTACCCTTCAAAAGTGACAATTTAGGCGATGGCAGTGAATCCTTAGTCCACCCCCAACTATAGAAAACATCTGATATATCTTCAGTTAATTTCCCTGGCCCATTAAATAAAGCAGTACCATGATGACCTCCATGAACTGCAACCAATAACTTTCGTCCTAGGCACTGCTGTCTAGCAACCCATACCTTAAAATGTTCATTTGAAAAATAAGCATTTGCCGTAATAATTACTTTAGCAGATTTGGGATATAATTGATGAGCTTGATAATCTAAATTCCTATAACCTTCCATATAAGAAATAGGGATATGATGCGGAAGTAAATGATTAATAATGTGATAAACACCCATTTTCGGATCACTCGTACAAAATAACCCATTACGCATCTCTTTATTGATTGGGAATGAATCAGGTGCAACCCTCTCATAATGTGAAAAAGGCGAGCACTTCAACTTAAGCAACATGTGAAATACATCTGATGGGTGAATCCCCGACTCAACAAACACAACTTGACGAAAACTTGTTGGAATTAAAGCTGGCAATTTGGACAGAACCCATTTTATAAGTGTTTTTTTATTAAAATAGCCTTTATTTTGACTTTTCACCCTTTTATCATTTCTATTTAAATTTACAACACCCTCTTTACAAGGAATTAAATTAGTAACACTTATTATTTCGGAATATAAAATACTATTCCAATCATCACAACCATATAAATCTTTAAATTCAGTAAAATCTAGTGGAACCCAATCGTCAGGAGTATATTTAGGAACTTCAGTATAATCAATATCATATTCATCATTAGCTTTCAACAACATCTGATAACGATCATGAACAATACATATAAAGTAGTATAACCATGGCCCTACAAGCAATCTCCAGTAACTAACTGGGTAATCTACTCCATGCACTTTATTTAATAACAATGTAATATGTTCTAAGTACTCCTCAAATAAACCATAAGTAAAATTATAATCTTTTTGTAACTTAGTCACATCATCCCAATGATAGTTTACGACCTCAATATTAGGGATATCGGAATCTAACCTACACCACTCACCGAGTAAAAGATAATTAAGTTCAGAAAAACCCCTAGCGCACCCTGTAGTAATTAACATATATTTTGCCATTATCTTATTGATGACTTACTAATACAGTAATAGGGGTTGCCTCTAGCTTTATCCATAAAAATTCTAACCGAATCCTGGACTGGGACCATTCTAGTAGTTGAATAAACAAAATCACAAGCAGTCAAAATACCACTACTTTGAACATCTAATCCGTATTGGGTAAAATCTTCTTCAATAGGAAATAAAAAATTATTGTCAATATTACTTGCATGGTTAAAATACTCGATTTCATTAATAAATCTAACCAATTGAGTTATAGCCCTAGGATTAGTACCAAATGTAAACTCTTTAATATAACGGTGACTGACATTAATTTTTTGCTGAGCATAATGTATAAAAGTAGACCTATAAATTACATCATTGAATGCACCGCCAAGCAACAGTATCCAGGCATTATTATTTTTAGAATAATTAACTACTTTTCCAAAAATAGAATCATCGCCAAAACAATCATTCCCTATATCAAGAAAGTAATCGACTAAATCTTTATTAAATGCATTCACCTTAATAGATACTGAGAAATTAGGATTATTTGTTCGAATATAATCAGACTTATTTATTGTGTAATTTGAAAATGCCCCCATATCCGGGCACGAAGTAATGGCGTTAAACTCCTCTCCTTGACTCCAACTATAGCTGAATGTAGGCACAATAAGAGTACCTTTTGGTAAAACTTCCTCAAAAGCCTCATGAATAGTATCTAACCCATTATCCAAAATACCCAAACCCCATACGCCACTAAATAAAAAAACTAGATCCGTTTCACGTATGCCCATATCATTTTTCAAGTGATGAACAAGATTATTAGTTGTTGTGACTTTCATTCGTCCGCATTTAAAATATTATATTCAATTATTCCAGCATTAAATATTTTATAAAACGTAACTAGATTACAATTACTAGATGCCGATAACTCTGGAAAGGTAAGCCTAAATCCTTTCTTATTTAATGTAATATCTTTATGAATTGATTTCATTACACTATAATTAATAACATCGTAACAAATATGATTAAAACCAATACAATAATTCTCTGCGCGTCCTTCTTGAGTTATATATTCAACATAACAATCTAGAACCTTATCCCATACAAAGCAGAATGAAATACCTTGAGTTTCATCCCTATAAAAAGTACCTTCTGTAGCCATTTCAATTCTATCAATATCATTTAAAGGAACAACCACACCAATATGATTTAAATTTAAATCAATCATTTGACAACATCTGTCGAACTATTGCCCTAACTTTTCTTCTCATGATTTTACCACTATGTGTTTTAGGAAATTCTGGTACAACAATAAAATCTATTGGATGTTTGTAAGAAGAAAGATGTAAAGCCAACAAATCATACAATGTAGATTTAAAATCATTAATATTATCATTTTTATTGTTTAATGATATAGCAGCAATTATTTCCTCCCCATGTATATCATTTGCAACACCTACCACTACAGCCTCTAAGACATATTCACACTTATATATTATCTCTTCTATCTCGCCAGGAACAATATTAATACCACCTTTAATTATAAGATCTTTCTTTCTATCCTTAAAGTAGTATATATCTTTATCATAAGCTACAATATCACCCGTATGGAACCAACCATCCTTAACAACCTCATCATATAACTTTTGATTTTTATAATAACCACAAAACACATTACGGCCTTTTATCAATAACTCAGAGTCATCGGTTAATTTACATTCATTAACGTCTAAGGCCTTACCTATCGACCCAGGCTCCCAACCCGGCTCTAAAGGATAATCTAAATGGCTCGGACCAGTCTCTGATAACCCATATAAATTAGCAACTTTAAGACCATATTTAGCATGGAAATTATTTTGTGATTCAACTGGTAGTATTGACGAACCACACCCAACAAAATCTAGCGCTCTAAAATCTAACCCAGATATATTAAAACTTACCTTCAACAACATATGAATTATAGTTGGAACTAATTGAACATAATTTATCTTTTCTTCTGATAAGATATTAAAGAAGTTAGGTAAAATACTACTGAAACTATCAGCAACTACCAATGGTGAAGCATTAAATAAGCATGGATATATATTATAATTTATTGATGCCGTATGACCAAATGGAAGCACAGCTAGATGCTTAGTTTCTTTTTTAAAATTAAACCCTCTATTAATAGAGGAAATTAAGTAATAAATATTATCATGTGTATACATAACACCCTTGGGACTACTAGTTGTCCCAGATGAATAATATAATGCTGCAACAGTATCTCCTTTATTTATTACTTGGGCAGCCTCTTCACTTGGCACTCCAAAATACTCGATACTGTATATTTTACTTGCATCAAGATCATTACCAAGATCTTTTCTGTCAGTTATACACAACACTGGGTTTATAAATGTTATTATCTTCTGTAACTCATTACTTGATGTAAAATATGGTATTGGATTAAATACATTACCTGTTAATATACATGCAATCATTACCTCTATATAATCAACTGAATTAACAAGGACAACGGTGACAATTTCCCCATTAAACTCACTCAACACATTTGAATATTTTTTTGATGATAATAATATTTCTGAGTAACTTTTATATATCCCATTTATTTCGCTAACACCAGTATCCTCTTCGGAACATAATTCTAAAATTTTTTCTTGTAAAAATGACATATAAACTAAAAATTATTCAATAATTAATACAAATGTATTTATAAACCACGACAATCCTCTTTTACTAGCAACCCATCTTTATTCAACTCCTCAAATACTTCTATTAAATCACCAGCATATACACCCAATAACTCAGCAATATCTATAATGTCATTCTCACCATCACAGCACGCCATTACATCTAAAATTCGCTTTGCTGAAATACTACTTTTATTTTCTTTACCACCAACTACCATGTAGTTTTTACCTCGTTTTGATAAAAACAGCTCACCTATACAAGTTGATTTGTAATAATAGTTATTCTCTATAATATTAATACATTCCAAATGTATTCTATAACTACTGCCTAACCCTTCAGATGAAATGAAATCCATATTATCCAATGAAGTGTGATACTCGGGGTATTCCCCGTACTTAGACTTCATTATTGAAACCATTGGTAGATCAACACCTGGCGCACAATATTGCCTCTCGTCACTCCCCCTATCCTTCATAAAACTATAACTAATAAATGCCTGCTCCTGATTTTCTAAAACATGTCTTGCTACCTTATCTGTGTAAGTATTTCCTTTTCTTGAAGGCATAAATGACAAAGTTTTATCGTCCCCAACACAAGTTAGATTAAATGAAGCAACTACATTCATTTTCAATTCCTCTATGTTTTTTGATAAATACACAATGCTCCCTATTGTTTCTGGAGCAAATACAAAGCGGTAGGTATACCTATTTTCTCGAGCAGATAAGTATTTAGCTATATATGTTGCTACTCCAGGCCCTGATAATTCATTATTTGCCATTGATGGATGACAAATATAGGTAGAAAAGAAAACTTCCTCTGATTGCTGACCAGGAATCTTTAAATCAGCATACGTCAAACTCCCATTTTTTAATGTGGAATCTATAACGACATGATATTTTTTTTCATCCAGATTCATTCGCTGGTTTTCAGACAAACAGAAGCCCCAATCTTCCTTGTAATAACTGGTCACATATGGAATTGCATCCGGCTTATCTGGAAGTGAATATAAATGATTATTTAGCTCACTTAAGCTCATGATTTTATTAACTGGTTTACTGTACCCAACAACATGTAAATTATTATTTCTTAAATCTATAACTTTTTTTCCGCAGCTATTTTTAATAAATGCGCTATTAATATTCCATTCCTTTGGAATGATCCAATCATTAACCTCTACTCCCGTCCCTATTTCATAGATGGTTAGATTCATAAGATGTTCTTTTTTTATTTTTGCTAACGTATCCCGAACCCCTTCTCCTGTAAGGCTTCTTGTAATCATAAACAAATCATTTATTAAATTATATATAAGCTCCCCGGTCATCTATTTTTCACCACTTTTGCTTAAACTTATACTAAAGAACATTATCACACACCTAATTATCTTCAAGAGCACCCTAAAATCATTCCCATAACGCGACTCCCCTTTTCTTTTACTAACATCTATTGAGACTTGATTAATTAAAGCCTTATCCCTAATTGCATAAGCAAGTAACTCCGTCCCTATCATTTTATTTTTATCAAAAAAACCATACTTTTTATATAAATCGGACTTATATCCTTTCAACCCGCATAGAGGGTCCTCAATACCCCATATGAATCCAGTTATGCCTCCAAATATATACTCAATAATTCTATTTTTTTCTCTTCTCTTACCAACAACCACTGAAGAATACTTTAATAATTTTACAACATCATTTACCCCTGTGGCTGGTAACTCACCATCGGCATCTGCAGTAACAATATATTGATAGCCACATTTTTCCGCATATTCAAACCCCGAAGACAATGCGGCCTCATACCCTTTATTACTTGTATGACATATCACATGCCCACCGGATTTCAGCACTTTGGATACAGTTGAATCGGAAGAACTATCATCGACAACAATCACATCACCATATTTCAGCATCTCATCGACCACATCAGAAATTGTTGCATCTTCATTATATGCTGGTATAACTATTCCGACGTCAGATCTGACCATTTCACTATATCGCCTTTGCTTATATTTTTAGTCAGCCTCATCCCCAATATCTCTTCTTTTTGGTCAGGCCGTAATGCATCCTCTGGGCATGGTCTTAAGGGAATAAAATCTTTTCCTTGTACTAAGTCACCTTGGTATAAATCAGACTTTGCTCGTAGGGCACGTCGTTGTAGGACAACTGTTTCACTTTCATTATCTTCTACTTTCTTAAGCCCCTCCCCCAATGCCAATTCAAGTTCTTGTGTATATTGAACCATTTCTTTCCACGAACTGGGGGACATTGAAAACTTATGGTCTGGACCAGACCTATTACAATCATCAGTAAAATGCTTCTCAATAACTTTAGCTCCAAGAGTGACCGCACCTAGTACAGTCGAATGCCCTAATGTATGATCACTTAAACCTAAAATCACATCTGGATAATTTTGTCTAAATGTTTTTAAAACATTTAAATTAATATGCTTAAAATTTTCATGGCTAGCCGTGTAATTTGTATTGCATTGCATCAAGACCACTCGCTGTTCTTTTTTTAATATCACATCCATAGCTCGACTAACATCTGATAAATTGGAAGCCCCAGTAGCAAGTAAAATTGGCTTGTTCTTATCACAAATATAATCAATTATCTCCAACCATGTAATATCCCCTGACCCAATCTTATATGCTTCGACAAACTCATCCACATAATCCACTAACTCCTTCGAATAAGGGCTCGTCAAAAAAGCAACACCAGCAGATTTACATGTATCTTTCAGCTCTAACGTCCAGTTTTCATTTAAACTTGCATCAGCATATACATCATAGACGCTCTTCTTCCATGCTTTCTGATGTGAGACTTGGCCTCCTAACCTCTTAAACCCATAATCACTCACAATTGTATCTGCTTTAAAATGTTGAAACTTAGCAGCATGAGCCCCTGCCTCAGCCGCTAACCAAATCAGTTCCTTAGCTCGTCCAAGATCACCATCATGATTGGCCGCAAGGTCAGCTATAAAATATACTGGGAACCCCTCTCCTATACCTCTTCCTTCAATGAAAAAATCATTCATAAATATATTCCTTTGCTACAACATCAATTTGTGATTCAAATGTTGGTAGATTATAGTTAAATGCACTTTCAAAACAACTTGAGTCCATACGCATATCCAAAGGCCGTTGAACAAAATTTTCCATTTTCTGCAAGAAACCTACCGTCAGAAGACGTTCATTTAACCCCAATCTTTTTACTAAACCAAAAGCTAAATATGCTTTGCTGTTACCGCCCTTACTCCCGAGATTATAAACCCCAATCTTTTGATTCTGAATTACACTCTCAATAGCCGAACATAACGTCATTACATGAAGAGCACTAATCAATACATCCTCATAAACAGTGACTTCCTTCCCAGTGCGCAGGGAACTGACGAGCCAGTCTGTAAGACTTTCTCGTCCAAGACAACTACTACGCCCAATAAAATTAGTCCTCAATATTGTGGCCCCAACCGTCTTTGCAACACATTCGCTCATATATTTAGTTAAAGCATAAACATTAAGCGGAGCCACCTTTTCCTCGTCCTGAAAGCCTGCCCCACTGTACACATGATCACTTGAAAGATTGATCAGGTGTGGCTGTGAATCTCTTGGTAAAGCCCTAATCGCAAAGGTTAATGATTCTACAACCCCAACATTCACTTCATATGCTAGATTTACATTTTTTTCACACAGTTCAATACTTGTAAGTGCCACTAGATTTATCACACACTCAACTTCATACTCTCGCAATATTTTCTCAAGAACAGTTGAGTCTCTAGGATCAGCACTAATTTCTACCCCCTTCTTCCTGCTCTGTCGATATACAACATGCCCCATTCCCTCTAAATATGGGCACAACGTACTTCCTAGCAGGCCATTTGCCCCAAGGACTAAAATATTAACCATTACAACCCTTTAAGTGTCGCAAAAAAATCAAGCGTTTTGTGTAGAGCTTCTCCTTGGTTATACGCTTCTTCAATATCCCAATAATTGGTTCTAAATTGGAGCAATCGCGGCTGTATCTTCTCTGCTACTGGACATGAGCCAAGTTGATACAACTCAATATTCTGATTTGAAATAAATTTCTCTCGCCCCAATAAACTCATATTTTCAAACATTGGTTCTAAATAAGAAAGCTTCCAAGCGGCATAAACCCCATCCCCACCAAACTTTATAAATTGGTCACGAAACTCATGCCAACCCACCTTATCTATATCCAGTAGCACTACCCACGTCCAATATGAATGAGTATAACCATCAGGTACGTACTGTGGTAAGAACCAGTCACCAAAACCATTTGCTACTTCTTGAAAAATTTTGCCAACACTCATACGATGCTGGACATGAAAATCAATCTTCTCAGTTTGCGCCAATGCAACAGCACAACATAACTCTGGCATACGATAATTCCACCCCATTGTCACATGTCGTGAATAATCTGGATCCTGTATATCTAATTTGGTTATTTTACCTTTGGCAGCCGAAACTCCCGCATACCCTAAAGATTGCACCTTCCGAATATTCTCAGCAAGCTGCATATCATTAGTAATGATTATGCCTCCTTCTCCACTTGTTAAATGCTTTGTACTTTGAAAACTATAACTTGCACAATCACCCAATGTGCCAACCAAGTTACCCTTGTATGTACCAAGAAAACACTGAGCATTGTCTTCGATAACCTTCACACCGCAATTTTTTGCTAGCTCTAAGATTGGATACATATCCGGACTTAGTCCATATAAAGCAACTGTAATAATTGCTTTTGTATTTGGTGTCAGCCGATCGCGTATTGAATTAGCATCAATTTGGAACGTATAAGGATCAACATCTGCGAACACGGGTGTTGCATTGGCTTGCAAAACAGCAAATGTAGTTGCTGACATAGTTAGAGGAGGAACAATAACTTCATCGCCAGGACCTATCCCCATAGCCTCAAGAGCAGCATGCATTGTCGCTGTCCCATTTGTAAATGAAATACCATAAGATGAACCAAATCGACTTGAAAAATTTTCCTCAAATCGCTGACCCATAACTGAGCCACTAGAACTACAAAACTCAGCATCCAACACCTCTTGCACGTATTTCAATTCATTCCCTACAAGTCGATTTGATAAAATATCGCTCATGCCCCCTCCATTTTTAATGACTTTATATAACCCTCATTACGTATTGTGCTGCCATTAATCTCCAGAAGATCAGGATTTTCTCTTATATAGTCAATGACCTTCTCAAAAGAGACCAGAGGCTCATTAATAAAATAACCATAAATCGCTCGTATAAAATCAAGATCCAAGCTGTTATCAACAGTCCAGCGCCAACAACTTAGGTCTATTTCATATCTAAAACCATACAATTTAAACTTATCAGGATGTTTCCAAATGTACGGAGTTACATGCTCTCTCTCAGACAATAACGTTGCATTACAATAAGCACGGACCAAAGCAGTATACCGAAAAACTTCAATGTCAAGACCTTCTGGATAAGTAGGGGCCAATGTATTGGAACAATAATCAATAGTTTTATCAGCCAAAATAAATGATATTGCTCGACTTATCAGCCCAGGATCTTTCAGAGGATCATCGGCAGTAATTCTAACCACTAAATCAGGGCTCCAATCTTGAGCACAATGGTAAAACCTACCAAGAACATCACCTTCACTACCACGAAAACAAAAAACCTCGTTATCATTTAACCATTCCTCAAGGACATCATCTTCTGGGTTAGTGGTGGTTGCCACAACAACTTCATCAATTTCCTTAACAACCATTACTCTATCAAGCAACCATCGCAACATTGGCTTCCCCTGTACATCAGCCAATACCTTTCCAGGCAGTCTAGAAGAGCCCATTCTAGCTTGTACAATAGCTACAACTCTCACTGAACTAGCCACTTAGATGGATTTAGCAAATCAAGATCAACACAATCAAAGCTTTTTTCTAAAGTTGGCATATTCCCTCTGGCAGAACTAATGATTTCCTGTAACTGTTGGGCAGAATCAACACCCACTACAACTCTATTAATACTTTTTTGTGAAAGGACATATCTTAAGCAAGCTTGCATTGGTGTTAACTTATGATCTGCCAACCATGCATCCCATTCTTGAAATAACTTAGTCCATCTATTAAAGTATTTAGGCCTATCACTAGGACTCATTAATAATAACCCCTGCAAAAAAACGGAACGAGTATGGAGTTCAATATCATTTTCATCAAGCTTGGTAACCCAATGCGAAGCTTCCATCCTATGATCCAAAATATTAAAAGGGGCTTGAACCAAGTCAAAATTCATAACAGACAGTAACTTATCCAATTCTAAAGGTTCATAGATAGAGACACCGACTTGCTGGACTAACCCTTGCTCTTTCATATCTTGCAACGCCCTATAAAGAGAATCACCTTGAACATCAAAAAGCTGAATAGGGTGATGAAGTAACAATCCTTTAAGACTTGATAATTGTAATCTTTCAAGTGTTGCCTCCAATTGTTCTCGAACCCAACCAGATAAATCACTACATTCTTCAGGAAAAGAAGGTAACTTACTGATCACGTCCCAACCCTTCACCCCAACTTCACCTAATACTGCTTCACTATTACCATAATTAATAGCTGTATCAAGCGTTGATATTCCATTAGATTGCGCAATACAGAGAATTTTGGCAACCTCTTCTTCTGAGACTTTACCCGACTTATTCGATATGCCGTAGTTTAAACCAAACTGCGCTGTTCCTAGCGCAAGACGTTGAATCATATTTTTTCATATCCCAAGTAAATAATTAATACTCTTATATGCTATTTATTTTATCCTTATTCTCTCTCAGCCAGTTTTCTAACGCAGAGACACTCATCCAGTCGGCATTATTATCACTTGAATAAATAAAATCAAAGGCTACCTTCTTTCCATCTTTAATACGATAAGGATCAGCACTCCAGTTATTAATAGCTGGAAGGATTTTATAATATTTAGGATATTCAAACGTATGAGGGGCATCCTCCAAGCCAATCATTTGCTCATGTAATTTCTCTCCTGGACGAATACCAACTACCTCCTGTATCGCGTTCTTGGATACTGCCGTAGCAATATCTATTACCTTCATTGATGGTATCTTTTTGACATATACTTCCCCACCCTGCATATCATCCAATGCATGCCAAACTAGATTCACCGCATCTTCAAGAGAAATCATAAATCGCGTCATGGCGCCATCAGTAATTGGAAAAATATTTTTCTCCTTCAACGACATAAAAAATGGAATTACCGAACCTCGAGAAGCCATTACATTTCCGTAACGAACAACCGAAAAACGGGTCGATTGTCCTCCGACATATGAGTTCCCAGCCACAAAAAGCTTATCGGAGACCAATTTGGTTGCCCCATATAAATTAACTGGACTACTGGCCTTATCAGTTGAAAGCGCAACGACCCGCTTAACCTTCTTATCAATACACGCATCAATTAAGTTCATTGCCCCTGTGATATTAGTCTTAACACACTCAAAAGGATTATATTCAGCAATAGGAACAATTTTTGTAGCCGCAGCATGAACAACATAGTCCACTCCATCAAGCGCACGATAGAGACGATCACGGTCCCGTATATCCCCTATAAAAAAACGAACACGCTCATCATCACCATACTTCTTCGCCATTTCCCACTGTTTCATTTCATCACGCGAGTAAATAATAACTTTTTTGGGCTTATAGCGCTCCAAAGTCATAGGCAAAAAAGCATTTCCAAATGAGCCCGTTCCTCCTGTTACAAGGATAGTCATACCTTCCTTCATAAATCCACCTTATCTAGTGATCAAGTTTGTATTTAGCTCAGTAGCTTTTCTCAGCAATATTTCCACCCATTATATCGATGAAGTCTGCTTTAACTGTAATGCCCAATTATACTTATTTAGTCTAGCTAACTGGTTGACAGTCTACTGCCGGCATCCATTTAGTTGCCATGCTTCTAAAAATCGCTCCATTCGAGTATTATCCCAACAATTAACTTTTCTACCCATGCTTTGTTTGATTTAAAAATACCACGCAAAATTTAATTGGGTTCCGTACACATTAAACTGCCTTTTAAAATGATTACTATTATCACATGTGCTCTTGTGCGGAAAATTTATACGCATGTTTAGACTGTTGAAGCGATGAAGCCAAAAGGCTTTCATCAAACAGTCAGCATAATAACGACTGGGTGGATGCAATCGATAGATCAATATTTCAGGATAGCTCTTTCGCAAGTAAAAACCGTTGTTTGACTTAAATCTTGATTTAAATAGCGCATATTCTTTGAGTCGCTCAAATTCAATCTCACCCAAACACTAAGTATCGTTTTTTTGACGACTACGATGAATAGAAAACACTGAGAATAATATCGTTACAAGGCCATTCCCTTTAAATGATCATTCACCATAAAGCATTCATCGTGTTGGACATTAATAGAGCCGAAGTTAAAAGTAGAGATTAAGCGGGTCAGTTAAATCGTTCGATATACGCATTTCAAGTGGGCTTCTTTGGATAAATATACTGCAAAGTTATTGAATTTTTACTCGCCCAGTTTTTGACAGGCCGGCTAATATATTCAGAGGCATTATCACAGCGTTTTGCTATGACTTACCTCGTCATTCCATAATTTACTCTAATGATCTAAGAACGCGAGCATTTGACAATGACACGTCGACACCCAACCCATCGCGGTTAAAATCATCGCTGACATTAAACGTGCGGATGCTTCTGCCATTAATTAACGTATCACTCATAAAAGTCTATCGACCAGACTTAATTAATAGCCTCAGGCAAGCTCAATGCATCCTACCTATATCGTTTTTTATGCGATTTGATGCATAACTTCAACTCTAACCCGTTATCAATGCGCTTATGGTTCTAGAAAAGCCGTTGAGGTTACAAGAATATAAAGAACAACAGCCGAAACCCCAACGTTTATGTGTGGCACTTAATCTCAATAACCAATCGGCTCCTTCAGAATTTTCAGTCGATAGCGTGGCAGCCGGGTTTCACTGATGAAAAATAACGCTCAAGAACCTCTAATATTTCCACTACTCTCATTAATGTGATCTTTTTGCCTTCTCTCGTGTTCGAGATGGCGTCACTACTTTTTTCCGATGGACTCTAACAATCTCGCCCTTAAGCTTATCTTCAATGCACATCCTTTTAAGCCATTTACTTTCATCCGCTTCATTTTGTCTCAAAATAGATAGAATTTGACCACCCGTATAACGTAATTTATTCATAGAAAGCCCCCACACCAACTACTTCCTCTACTTTACCACCAACAATTTCATAGATTTTATTGCATTCAATTAGTGAAGCTTTACGATGCGTCACAAGAATTACAGTAATGTCCTCTTTTATTGAATTAATATGAGACATTACATCTGCTGCGGTAACTTCATCAAGTGCTGATGTAGCTTCATCCATAAAGATAACCTCTCTTTCTGAATACAATGCCCTTGCAATTGCGATCCTTTGCTTTTGCCCACCTGACAATAAAACCCCCTCTCCCCCTACTTCACTATCCAATCCAACGTCACACTGCTCCATGATTAACTTTTCCAGCCTAGCTCCTTGAACAGCTAATTGCATCCTTTCTTCATTGACATCGTCTCTTTGAATACCCAGTGCAATATTTTCCCTTATAGAACCATTAACAAGAAAAACATCTTGTGGAATATATGCAACTTGCTTATACCACCACTCTAACCATAAGCAACTACCCTCTTTAACATTAAGTTTTCTATCATTAATAACCACCTCACCAGTTAATGGATCAAGCAACCCTAACATGACATTCATCAAGGTTGATTTACCAGAACCTGATTCACCAATTATACAAATAAAGTCCCCTTTTGTTATCGACAAACACGACTTCTTAAGTACTTGAATATTATTACTGGAATACGCATACGTTACATCTATTAACTTTAGGCTTTTAAATGACTCTGTAATATCCACAACAATTGCCTTGTTGCTGCCTTTAATCTCATCAGGTGTAAGTGATAGTAATGAATCATATAGTGAATGAAGGGCATATGATCCTGCTCGAACATTAGCAAGCCCTGCAGACAACTGGCTGATCGATGGAACCAAACGAACCGCAGCAATTCCAAAGATAGTTAATGTGGAAAATATTTCCTCGCTGGGTGTATTAATACTAATCAAATAAATAGTGATTAACACAATAAAAAGCGCCATACATGCCTCAATTATATACCTTGCGGCCAAAGGTAATGTTCGGGTTATAACACCTGCTTTACCGAATGACCTTACTTTATCTCCAATACTAAACCTAAAATAATCCTCAACACCAAGTAATCTAATTTCTTTGAATGCTCCAAAAATATTGTTTACACCAATAATGACTTCCGCTTCGGTCAAAGACATTATGCGCCCATTCAGAGACATTCTTACCTTAACAAACTTATAATATAAGAAAGTAATTGTCATCAGAATAATTGACACCCCCATCATTGCAACTGGACTTGTCATTGCCACAAATAGCAAAATACCAATGGCAACCATAATCTCAATTATCATTCTAAGTATAGGTACAAAAACTGCATCAACAAAAAGCCCAACATGTGTATTTACATTCACAATAATTGCTGATATATCTTTAAGAATGAGCTCTTCGTATTTCATCCGTTGATATGAAAGAATAATGTTATCAATCAAACTTTCCCTGATTTCATATCCAAGCGACAGTATTTTTCTCTGCACAAAAAAAGCAAGAAAACCTTTCACAAAAAATGTAAAAACCAGTACCCCCCCTAGGGATAAAATAACTGTTTCATTATCAACATCACCTAGAAAAAACATGAACACTGCATATTCATCAACAATTACCCCATTAAAGCTCAGCAGTGCAATAAATGGCACTACCAACCCAATGCCGACCAAATCCATTAAGGAGGTTGATAATAACAATACAAACATAAGTGGCAATCTGAAAACAAAATCACCTAATATATAATACGATTTCCTTAACAATCCCAAAAGAAAACACTCCATTCATAAAAGTAAAACTCGCCAAAAACACATTTAAACAGCAACTACAGACTACTATGAGTGAAAATAATCTCGAAGTTATACAACTAAGCGAATTTACTGCCTACTTTTTTAAAACAACTTAGAAAAACGCAATCAAAACAATAACAAATCACGAATCGACAACAAGACCCACAATTGAATGAATCGAAGTAAACATACCTATATTATCTTGGTTAATATTCAAATCATATTTTAACTCAACCTCTGAAACAATAAGCATATACGCTAACGAATCCCATTGAGCAACCGTTAATTGTGATGATTCCTCATCAACCAAATCACACCTAGTTGCCGTTCCTACAATCTCTATAATATTCCTTGTAACCTCATCTCTTTCACTACTCATGACACTAACTCTCTTATGTTTATACAATTTACAGTTTCATTACTTAAGCATTTAATATGTTCTTCCTCCAAAACAATCACATCGTCTATCCCCATACGCTCAATTTCTACAAGTGAACCCACTAAAATACGACCATTACAAAGATACTTTCCATGCTTTCGAGCATCATTATCAAGTGCAACTGATATCAATCCAATCAAAAAGGGGAAATTATACAAAAAAAGAGTTGTACTCCCCCCACCTCCAAAAATAGCAATCTTACTAAAATTTTTACCGTAAAAATATTCCTCAATACGGCTAGAATACAATGCAATATTCGCTTTCAAATGCCCTACATGCTCTAGGCTACTTTTGATATGTTTTATATCTCTTTTAAAATCAGCCGCAGAAAACTCAGCCAACAATACACTTCCTTTTGCATAGATCTTTGTTAGTTCAAACCCATACTTCTTTAATATCAACATCAAAGAATCCTCTGTAAACAAACTAACATGCATATGGAAAAGTGTATAATAAGGAATGTATAAAACCTCATGTGCAAAATTTGGAACTTCAAGTACGAGCTTCCCGTTACTATTAAGCAAATTTCTAATTTTTCTTAAAGCTAAATCTGGGTAATTAAAATGTTCTAAGACATGAAATAAAAATATATAATCAAATAAAATATCACGACAATCAACATCAATAAAATCACCAATTAACGCCCCATCTGCTGACTTCAAAACATCATCATTCACATCAAAATCGGACACCCACTTTTCAGCATTACTTGGAAGCAAATCAAGAAATGAGTTCCGCCCTCCTCCAACCTCTAAAACCCTAGCATCATTAAATTTATTTTGATCATCTTCTGTTATCAATCCATACCTTTTTCTATTTTGCAATGGGTTTTCAATGTTATATACCTCATCACCATATATTTCTGAAATCTCCCTCTCACTCAAATCCTGCAGTTGAATATAGCCGCACTCATTGCATACATATAAGCTGATATCAACTAACCTGGAGCTGACACCATGCCTTAAAGGCCAAATAAATAATGGAAAAGCTTTCCTAGTATCTTGTTTTTCTACCAGACCAGAACCACAACAACGACATTTTGAAAGTAACATTTAAGCATCACTAATTATTAAAAAATATACATCATAACCGACCCAAAAATAAATACTCAACAATTTTAAAAGCTACATTTTTTAAGGTTAAATTATTGATCACATGGAATAAAAGTAAATCGCAAGATAAAATAAATGAGGTCGAAATGTCTTCCATAACTTCAATCTAGGGCCGGCCAACTAATAGTTGATCACGGTCATACTGTCAAAGCTACAAGAACGGCGTTGAGTGTTTGAAAATCGACAATGTGTAGGTGGATTAGGCAATTAAAAAATCAGCCCAAGGTGATTTCTTCTGCAATATAATTTGTTAAGTCAATATAACGATTTGCTGAATTCTCATTATCAAAATACGTATGAAGATACAAATGATTACCTATTACTTTACTACTCTCTTTTATAATAACTGCTGAACACCTAGTATTTTGATGCTCTTGTGGCCCATTATCAAACTCCTGAATGCCATACAATCCCTTTAGGGATCCTTTAGCAACTTCATTTTCTAATACAGAAAAAACATCTTCAGCAGATCCACTTAGATCAAAACTATATTTGAAATCCATTATAGAAACACCTGAATAAGGTATCAGCGTATAATTAATATATAAGTTTTTATCAGTAATACAGTCAATAATAATTGGAGCAACCTTGGATAAAGTACATTTTTTTCTCACCAATGTATCTCTATTTTCAATAGTTAACATATGCTCAGGTAAGTTATGAATAACATTTACATCCACTGACTCAAAAACAAAAGTATCCGCTAAAAAATTTGTAAGCGCACTAAATGCATTAACTGTACATGACCCATATGAAATAACATCACTATTTGGATCAAACTGATGATGATTATAGCCATAAACTAAAGTCTGATCAGCATTTAATGACGTTGCTGAAATTAGAACAACTCTAGTATTGTTAGTTTTAAACATCCTCGCGAGAGTAGCATCGGTATAACGCCCTGAACACTCAAGAAAAATATCAGGCTTTCCAAGCCATGATAATTTTCTAGGATCGCTATTGGTATACCTAATCTTACACTCATAATCCATATTACTTATAACCAGATACTCTCCATCTACATATATTTTAAAATCTTTAAACAACTGAACATATTTATCATTATTAAGTATTTTAACAGCATCAAATATACTTAACTTCTCATCATTTATATACGTTAAGCTGAAGCCTAATGTATCTCTAAGCTGTATATAATTACTTAGAAAATGCAAACCAAATCGACCAAATCCATTCAAGCCGCAACTAACTGACTTAAGCCCCATATCAATTATCCATGCCTTTTTTTATGTTATATATCGCATCTGGTAAGCTTAGCTCCTCACCTAAATAACTAATTTCTTTTTTTCTAGTACATGAAATATTCATTCCAGTTAGGTTAGATAGTTTCAATAAATATTCTTTCATTTGCTCATAGGTTCCGTAACTCTCAAAAACTGACAAGCGTTCAACAGCACCAATATTTAACAAAATAGATTCAGGTTCAATTTTAGAATCTTGATTATTGACCAACCTATTATCCTCAAAAGAAATTAAATACTTATCAATAGCTAAGAAATCCATACAACCCTCTAAAAGGTGCTCGACAGCTTGTCTAGGCGTTGAAATTGTTGAAATACCATGACGATTAAAGCTAGTATTTAAAATCATCGGGACACCTGTTAATTTTTTAAATTCATGAATCAACTCCCAATACAACGGGTTATCTATTTCTCTAACAACATGCATTCTTGAAGTCCCATCGACATGAACTGCTGATGGAATTTTATCGACAACTTCTGATTTAACATCAAAGGCAACCTGCATGTATGGAGAATAATAATCCTCTTGATCGACCCAATTTGACAACTCTTCCGCAAGAATCGATGGCGCATAAGGCATAAACCAGTCTCTCTTCTTTAAAAGCTGATTAATTTTCTCTTTTGATACGATACTTCTTGGATCAGCAACTAATGATCTTGCGCCTAAAGAACGCGGACCAAACTCGGCTTTACCTTGGAACCAACCAACTGTTTTCCCATCAGTTATTTGTTTCGCCACTACCTTCGCTATATCCGAATGCACTGAATAATTTAAACGATAACGCTTTAAAATATCACCCACTTCTTCAGATGAAAATGATGGCCCTAAATATGCTGACAAAGTAGTCGGCCCATTATTTTTATTCTCATTTTTCACATATAGAGCTGCCCCTAATGATAAACCTGAATCCGATGGGGCAGAAGGGAAAAAAACATTTTCAAATCCAGACTGGCTAATCAAGGCATTATTTAATGAAACATTCTGAAACAGTCCGCCACTAAAAACAATACTATTTTTTTTAGTTTTAGTTCTTAGTAAAGCAAGCAACTCAATTACCTTTTCCCTTAATATTTCTTCACAGGTTGCGGCAATATCATGTGGTAAATACTCGATACTCAATCTTAATATGTTACTATCACTTGGATACATACTAAATATTTTAGTACGATCATACGCATCGGCACGAACTTTATTAATATTTACTGCAGTTCTAGAAAACCGTTTCCTTTCAAACTTAACCCCGCCTTCAGCACTAACAATTACTAATTCGGAGAGTTTTTCCTTAAGAATAGGATCAACATTTCCATATGATGCTAAGCCCGAGGTCTTTCCATTATCATCACCTGAGAAACCAATCGCATCAGTTGCAAATGAGTGAAAATTAGCAATCGTATCAATCCCTGAGGACTCGAACATAAAATCAAAATTATTACTTATATATTCACCAAAAACATACCCTCGCTTATCACCAAAATCACCGCCACCATCCATGCATAAAAAGGCACAATCTGGAAATGGAGAAGCATATACAGCTAAAGCAGCATGACTTAACTGATGATCAATAAAAACAACATTGTCGTCAAACCATTTTTCAAAAGATTGATAATCGCCGCTATATGCTTTAAAAAACCAACTAAAAAATAAAAAATAATCTTTTAATTCTATTTCAGAACCGGGCGTAGGGAACACCCACTTATCTACTTGATCAGGCGTTATATTTAGCTCCTTAAAACCGAGCATTAATGCCCGCTCTGGAAACTTGAGCGTACCATCATTTTTAACTGATGTTAATTTACCTTCTTCGTAAGAATAAAATTCTTCGCCCTTTAATACGCTAGCATTAAACTCATGACGGTCCTGCCTATCAAATGGACAAGGATAAATTGAAGCAATAATCATACTTTATAACCTATCTGATTTTTTTATATTTGTTTATGATATTATGTTTTGAGCTGAAGACTCTGGCGTCCACCTGTTATATTGCTCTATTATCAAGTTAATCATTTTAACAGAACCAATCGGATTTTTACCAATTGCCGTTTCTGCCGCTAACACTAGACCATTAGCACCCATTAGCAATGTACTAGCCACGTCATTCGCCTCTGCTCTTGTAGGTAAATCTGCGTTAATCATCGACTCCAATAAATTTGTAGCCACAAAGACTGGAGTTTCTTTTAATCTTGCAGACGCAATAATTCTTCTCTGTAAAAAGGGTATCTTTTCAATAGCCACTTCACGTGACAAATCCCCTCTATCAATCAAAATACTATCGACTATTGGCAATATTTCATCTAGATTATAAACACCTTGGATACTTTCAATTTTTGAAATCAAATTAGCATCGCTACCTATGATATCCCTTAGTTCTTTTACATCACTAGCTGAATTTGTAAAAGAAAGCGAAAAATCTCTTATTCCAAATTTCAGACCAATTTCAAATGCAGCTTTATCCTTATCTGTAAGCGCATCTAAATTAATATCGCTATCAACATCTGCAGCCTTATTACTACCAACACACCCTCCATGCTCGACTTCGGCAAGCAACCCATCCTCCTTATCTTCAAGAACACGAAAACATACAGAATTAAAATCCACTTTAATTCTATCCCCAACTTTTAACTGTTTCGAAACCGTTTTGGGGGCAAACGAGATATTCTCTGAATCACCAACCACAGGCTCATGATGAATGAGTATAGTACTACCCTTTTTAAAATTAACAGCTTCATTAAGCATCTTCTGATTGCGAACTTGAGCGCCTTCACTATCTAAACAAATAGGCACCTCCGTCCATAACTGAACCTTTTTGATAATACTCTCAACATCATCCAAAAGAGTATGAGAAAGATTAATTCGAAATAATGAAACCCCATTACTGGTAAGTTCACGAACTACTTTTTCACTCAAAGAGGCAGGCCCTAAAGTTGCAAGTATTTTAATACTCATAAAAAATTCCTATTAAATAATTTAAAAACATAACAAATAAACATGGTTCTCCTAATCAGAGCACTAGGCAATCCCTTTTTAAAATATCCCGTGCCTGCTTTCAGTGAAATTGTACTTCTCCATTAATAACTAAAGTTACAAGTGGGGATAAAGCGACATTGAGTAACCAATAATTAAGCTTACTCAATGGCTTCAAAAAATTTCAACCAGCTATCTACTTTGATCTTCAAGATCTTTCATAAGATGAACATAAAGGTGTATGCCCGTAGAACGGGGAACACCTCATTATTGCCTCGCAACACTAACCCGTTCAATCAACTGTTGATTCTGAAAAAAGACATGAATTCTAAACATAAGAACCCACAACCAAATTGTAGTAGTAAAAGAAACAGCCATGAACAAACAAATAGAACAACAATAAAATATCTCACTAATATGATATGTACGTAATTTACTACTAAAAACCTTATAAAAGGCACGTAATTGAGTCATAAATAAAACAAAACTGACCATGAGCCCAACAACTCCAAACGAAATAATAAAATCTAAATACGTATTATGAGTCGACATCGTTTGCCCATTAGCCCTTTTTATTTTCAGGTGCTTATACCTTTTTATTAGTTCATCCTCGCTTATGAAGATTGACTCACCATGTTCTTTCAATAATATATTATCACTCATCATTAATCGCACACTTGAACCAGGCCCCCCTCCCCAAGGCATTACTGCACTAGCCACGTCAATTCCTCTCATTACCAAACTGTAACGATCTATGAGTGATGAAGTTGATAGAATATTGCTTCTATCACTCAGGGACGAAAAGACACCATAACTAATTAACAACATGAAAACACAAGAAGTTATTAAAACAATTGATGAAACGCCATTAGGAATACAACCTTTCACCTTTAAATGCTTGAAAAAGTATAAAGTATTAATCCCTATAAACGTAAGAAGTGACGTTCTATCTTCTGTTTGCACAAGCGCAAAGAGAAAAAGTAAAAACAGTATTGCCCCCCTCGCAGCCGAAAGTGATTTAAGCTGTAATTTCACAACATACCCCAGTATCAGAAACAAGCCTGTTTGTGTATAACCAGAAGTAAGTAAACTAATAAAACGATAGCCTGCCTCCATATCTGATCTAAAAATATTCCAGTGATCAGGAAGAATAAAAAACAAGACTGATTCAAACACCATGAAACTAGACACCATTTCGAGTATTTTTAATGAAAAATAAATACTTCTTTCAGAGCTATGAAGCACTACAAGATTTGCCAAAATAATCGAACTAAAAACCATCACACCTTCCAATCTCCACACACCAAACTCATTTATAGGAAATTTAATAGGTATACTTAAAAAAAAACACATGTAAAACAACATGAAAAACTGCAGCAAATAAAAATTTTTTATCTTAATAAAACTTATCGTCGTTCCTGAATTAAGCAGTAAAAAACTTACACCATATAAAGAAAACAACCCGAAGATAAAATATTGAGGCACCCCAAACCTCGTTAAAAAGGAAACTCCCATAAAAATTAATAGCAATATTGGCGCACCTAAACAATTCTTCAACCCAGACACCCTTCTAGCTACCACAACCACTCCGTCAACTTTTCAGATGCAAATATATTAGTGTAGTTCATTAAACATATACCTCTAAAATTCAACTATAACCTCCCATTTACAACCGAAGTTATGAATAGGGGTTAATCTCCATTCAGTAATTTTCTGGATGGAATTATACCCACTGCTACCGAAATGATTGATCCGGGTAAACTCCCAACCTTTTAAGTTACATTCTTATACCCGTTAGTCATCTCAGAAAGTTATTTCAAGTGTTTCTAGACGACCCATGAGTATCAATATTGTGACAAGATCATGGCCCGAACATAGGCTCTGATTTACCCAATTCATACACAACATGATTTGATTGGCACCTATGACTTAAAATATTATCCATACCGCTTTCTGCTCATCATCAATTAGATAAAAAACTAATGACCTGTACCTCACAAAATCACAATGACGCATTATCCATAGAACTATAAACCTCACTTATTAACTCTAACAACCCTTCTCCAATATCTCTATATTCTGTAGATATAAGCTTAATTGAACTTTTCGGTAAATATTGATATGGCGTAAGCTTGTAATGGCTGTGAGTACTATTCGATTCGTCAAATTTAATTCTAATATCCTTAGAAATAATCTCAGAAATCATTTCTAATAGATCGGTAGATGTAAGAACCTGAACCCCTGTCAATGTAATGCTTTTTCCAATATATTTATCATCAAGGATATCAACACTCATCTTAGCGGCATCCATAACATGAATATACTCACGTCGCTCCTTTCCAGTTCCTCCATAAATAATTTCCTTATTCAAAACCATTTCCTCTACAATTCTTCTTAGCCCATTCCATTTTTGAGCTCTTGGTCCATATAAAGAACCATACCTAACTATTGTACAGTTCAAGTTACATTCGCTCTCATACGTCTCAATTAACACTTCAACAGCTTGCTTGCTCGCTCGATAAAATGACCCCTGAGCACTGTAGACATAAATAGTTGATCCAAATATAACCCGAACATTGTATTTAACGCATAATTCTATTACTTTTATGCTTCCCAAAACGTTCATATTGATTGTATTGTACGGATTTTTTGATGACACACCTATATCAGCAATAGCGGCCAACATATAAACTGCATCAGATTGCGAAACCTCTTTATCAAGTGAGTCCGAGCTTAGAACATCACCTATAACCATTCGCTGACTTTCACTTTTCCATTTAGAATACTCTCGGTCAAATATTGTAACGTTACACCCTTTAGCCGTTAATTCATCCGAAACATGACTACCTAAAAATCCTGAACCTCCAACCACTAATACTCTCATAACAAAACCACCCATAAGACAAAATAACAAAAGGACACAAAAAGTAGGATATTGCATCAAGACTTATTCACGTCACAAAACTTTTTTATAAAACCATGGTAAATATTTTGAGCCTATAAAAACAATATCAAAATAAAATACCTCTATTCGCCTAAATGATCTTCACAAAACCATAACTTTCCACTAATTAAACAAGCAGAAATAAACCACACTCCTGCATTTTTTATTATTTTAATTTATGTAAAACATGATCCCCAAGCCGCAGAGATAATGCAATTATAGTAAAAGTAGGGTTTACAATAGACGACGTGGGGAATATAGAACTTCCAGAAATATAAAGGTTATTCAAACCAAAACACTTCAAATTAGAATCAACCACCCCTTCTCCTTCGTCTGAAGCCATTCTAGTTGTTCCAATATGGTGATTAATTGCATCTTCTCTCAAGAAAGCCTTATGATTAATTACTGAAGGAGAAATATTGCCAACTCCAGTCTCACTTATCATAGCCTGTCTTCCTACTGCCTTGATGGCCTCTAAGACCGTCTTTCTTTCTATTTCACTAATTGAATCCCAAAAGACCTCAAGGGTATGTTTTCCATGAATATCTTTTGATTTAGATAATTGCACTCGGTTCACTAATCGTGGCTCTTGCTCAATACCAACATCCAAGTTAAATACCATATGCCCTGAAAACACAACCTCCTTCAGAAGCGATTTATACTTAGATAAAATATCCAATATCTTTAAATTACCAATAACATCAGAAAAAGACGCCCTGCTTTCTTTTATCAAACGTGACAAAACAACTTTACTAGTAATACGCTTTAGAGAAATATGGTGCCGTAAAATACAACTCTTATCTTGTTCCTTCTCAGTCACCTCAAAACCAAAAGAATCCTTCTGTTTTTTAGACACTTGCTCTGTTGACTCACCCTCTACACCATCCAAAATTAATTTACCAACATCTGTGAATGCAGGATGACTCATAAAACATTTTCCAAGATATTTGTTTTTCCGTAACCTTTGATCAACTGATGAATTTAATAAGATTCTCGGATTTTCTAATGCTCCAGCACACAAAATAAATATCTTTGCTTTCACAACTTTTGACTTATTAAGTAGTGACTTTACTTCGATTTCTTTTATACTTTCTCCTTCTTGAACAAGATCAACCACTGTTGCATTTGTTATCACATCAATGTACTGATGAGAAAACAAAACATCTTGATAAGTATTTGCCAAGTCTCTTTTCTCAGACCGTAAATAACGTCTCCCAGCTAAAATCCCACCATTTGAGAACCTAGTAGCAACAGCCGCTCCTTCGCTCCAACTATTGTCCGAAAACCTTTCATATTCAATGCCTAGGATATCGGCTGCTTCTTTATAGTAATTTTCTAGATGCTCCTCAGAAATTGCCCAGCCACTAATATCCATATATTCTCTTTTTTTAAAATCTTGAGCAGACATCGGCCTACACATACCGGCCCATAATTTGCCTGCTCCTCCGAAACACCGGAGTCTTGAATCAAGAAGATTTAGTTTTCTTGGGCCAATGCTTTCTCCCTTATTTAACAACTGATGTTCATAGGTTGGATCTAATGACCCGGATTCTAAAATCAAAACCCTGGTTTTACCCCCCAAAAACTTCTTAGCTATTGCACATCCCGCAGGGCCTGACCCAACTATACAAAGATCATAATGAAGCTCATCATCTTCTGTGTATTCCTCTAAATCCTTATGCATAATTTTTTTTTGCTTGATAGATGAATGATTCCGTTTGAGATAATAGAACCCCACTCAAAAATTCCACCCTATTATTTAAATAATCATCACGTATCATAACTTTCAAATGAAATGCCAGTTCATTTACACTTGATGCTACTGGTAAAGCCCTCACCCATTCATCGACACCCTTGCTATATTTTTCTTCTATATCTGGGAAAGGGTTTCTAAGCTCATTCAACAAAGAAATTAAACTGGAAAAAGCCAGATCATTTGGTTTTGGCTTAAAATCAAACTTAGGCTCCGTATAAGAATCTAACAACCTAACATGACCAAGCACCAAAGAACTTATTAAAAAAATAAACTTCCTACGGTCCATATTTAACCTCTCTGAAATTATTACCCCTTAAGACACCAACAATACTTAAAGGAATTATAAAGTCTAAATATACATTATGAGCCCCCCTTGCCGATCTTAACTTAAAACATATTTTCTAATTAATAAATCTTCATTGCTAAAAAACCGTAAAACTAAGGTATGCCTAAAGTTCATTTATCATATATATTTATAACTCCAACAACATCCCCTCTCTGCTCTTTTACAACAAGCGCCCCAATTTTTAAGGATTTCATTATGTCTTCCGCTGAAGAAAGTAAGTCCTCAGCTAATATACAAACTGGATCTTTACTCATTAAATCCATAGCCTTTAACCCTTTACAAGAGGCCTCTAAATCAATTGCTCTACGAATATCACCATCAGTAATTATGCCGACTAATTCATCACACTCTACAACTAAGATTAAACCGAGGCCTCCTTTATTAATCTCATCAACAACATCTCTAAATAGTTCATTGGAACTTATGATTGGCAAGCGATCCGAGTGCATGACATCTCTCACGCGAGTTAATAATTTTCGACCGAGATTACCTCCCGGATGAAAACGAGCAAAATCCTCAGCCTGAAAACCCTTAACTGTTGATAACGTTACTGCCAATGCATCCCCTAAAACAAGAGCTACTGTAGTCGAACAAGTTGGTGCAAGATTATTATTGCATGCTTCTTGCTGCACAAAGGTATCAAGAACCAAATCAGAATTCTTAGCTAACGTAGACCGAGTATAGCCAGTAAAGGCAACAATAGAATTCTTCTGATAATTAAGAAATGGTAGTATACGAATAAGTTCTTCTGTTTCTCCGCTATTAGAAATCATTAGAAGAACGTCATTAACTCCAATCATACCTAAATCACCGTGAAAGGCCTCTGCCGGATGTACGAAAAAAGAGGGCGTTCCCGTTGATGCTAATGTAGCAGCAATTTTCCGACCAATAATTCCTGACTTCCCCATACCAACAACAACAACTCTCCCAGAACAATTGACAATCAACTCAACAACTTGCTTAAAAACAACCCCTAATCTACCAGACATAGCGTTAATCGCCGCCACCTCAATAGCAATAACTTCTTCCGCTATATCTACTACATTTCTCATTTTTTTATTGATCATTGATAGCCCTCTAAAAAAACAACATTCCTAATATGTTTTTTGTAATGGTAAGCCGGGTTGATTGGTTGTGAAGGGGGTGGGGGTATTGCTCATAATGAACACGCGCTCCTGTATCTCAAGGACTGATAATAACAGCGACCCCCACCGACATAATTTAAGGGGGGCGCTATAATTATACGCTCATTTGGTGTGTAATGAATGGGGCGTGGAGAAGCCTATCAACATTATTATGGGTAGCACCGAACTTATATTCTTTGTTAGTTGTCTGTTGAATGCACTAGGTTGATATTTAACCTCCAACTCTTTGAAGCGTATAGTTCCCGAGATTAGCCTAGTGCATCCCCCTAAAATACCTAGTAGCCAATTAATCAATTTACGCGCAATTTCTGAGAATCTAAAGATTGGTTATTATCAGAAATTCGTGAAGATACATCTTCATAGTTAGGGTCAATGCTATGTGCTTTTAGGAAAGCTAACTTTGCATTATCAATATCATAAATTTTATTGAATTAGATTCCAATTATACTTTGGTCTTAGAAAATCGAACGCAATCGAACTTAAAGAGTTGTTTTCTTCAACAGTGAGTGCCTGGTACCAGTATTATTCCATTTCTTCATCAATGATGATATTGAAGTTTTCTTTATTCTTTTTTCGACTAACAATATTAAGAAAGGTGACGATAGTTAGAAAAATAATGTGGTTGTTCTTATTTTGAAGATTCTTAATGGTTTTAAGTGATGTGTCAGTTGCACTTTCCCCAGTGTAGTCGTACATTTAAGAATGGCCTAGACATATTCCACTTACAACTCCATGCTCCCTAAACACTGATTCACTCAAAAGCCATGTGCTGAATAACAGAATTTACACCTAGGACCCTTTCTTCTTAAGATAAACACGATAATGATCCCCCAGTTCCATAGAATTTATTGTTTCTTGTATATTAAGTACTTTGCTTGTAAGCTCTTCATTCAAGTCCTCAAATAATATTGTATCTATATCCAACCCATTAGTCTCAACATAAAGCAATTCAAACTGATACTTTAAACATATATATTCGATGGTTTTGCGACTGAAAAATAGATAATGCCTTGCTGCTTCAATATACCGAGTAGCATCAAATGGAAAGCGCTTAATATAGTTCATTAAAAAACAATCAGCTGAGGGAACCTCATAAAAAATCACCCCATCTTCACTGAGCATCGAACGGGCTTTTTTTAATGCTCCAATTGGATCCTGCAAATGCTCAATCCCCACAAAGGTAATGCATTCAAATTTACAATCTGTTTGATAATCTTCAAAAAAACCTTTTATAACATTAATATCATATTTTTCCTTGGCTGCTTTAACCGCACCGGAGGAGGGGTCGATACCCAATACTGACCACCCATTCTCATAGCAAACCTTCAGAAATGACCCACTGCCACAACCCACATCAAGGATTTTTCCAGGTTCACGAAAAAAAGACGATACCTGTCTACACTTCCTAAGTTCTAGGGTGTTTTTCCTAAGTTCCGCACCTTGTAATACTAAAGACTTAAAATATTCTTGATATGTACCTGCCTCATACATGTTCATTAATATTTCATCTTTAAGCATCAGCGGAGTATAAACCACCCCACAGCCATCACATTCCTCATAGCTAATGTTATCAAGAACCAAAACCTCTTTACAAATACGAGAAGAACAAACTGGACAGCATATTTTTTTAAAATGCTCCATATTCGGATCACCATCAATGAAAAACTTCTCAAGAAATTCATTATACAAGGTGTAAATTTGAACCAGCGCTTGTTTAGGCTTCAACATAAACAATCCCAGTCGTATCCTCTCAATTAATGCTATTTCTTCATTAAACATACTTACCCCTTATAAATAGACTTTTTATCATGCTCCAATAGATTCTTCAGATTACAAAAAAACAAACACTAACTCTGCTTTTCAACCCTAGACTCAATACTTGCCAATGGCCGCATGGATTTCGCTGTGACTGACTCGGCCAACAAATCTTCATTAGCGCATTGCGGGGTAAACCCTACAACATATTGTTTTAAACACTCTCTAACCTTATGACTGTTCCTTTGCGCCAAAGCCGTTTGAAATTGTTTTAGAATGCGCTCCATCTCTGGCCAGGGGTAACTGACTTCATCAGCGGTCATGATTTTAGGATGCGCTGTGCCTTGAACGTTATCGCCGATTAATAGTTCTTCATACAGTTTTTCACCGTCACGCAAACCGGTATAGTCAATCGTTATGGTATTGGTATTGGTATTGGTATTGGTATTGGTATTGGTATTGGTATTGGTATTGGTATTGGTATTTATTTCAACCCCTTCAACAACGTAGCCTGATAAGTGAATCATCTTTTTGGCCAAATCATTGATCTTTACTGGCTCGCCCATATCCAGTACAAATACATCACCGCCAAGCCCCATACTACCGGCCTGAATAACCAGTTGCGCCGCCTCTGGAATGGTCATAAAAAACCGGGTAATATCGGGGTGCGTTACCGTGACAGGCCCGCCTGATTCAATCTGTTTTTGGAACAACGGAATCACCGAGCCGGAAGACCCTAAGACATTACCAAAACGGACCATGGTGAAATGGGTTTTAGGCCTAGACTCTGGGTTGTTTTCAACCGCACGTTGCGCCAAGCCCTGAACCACTAGCTC
>Ga0209494_1000059_pt1 | contig 49944 bp, 46 predicted proteins | sample EN1Hudseemescosm_FD_184628 | JGI IMG/M metagenome (GOLD analysis project Ga0209494, IMG submission 184628) | Methane-oxidizing microbial communities from mesocosms in the Hudson Canyon - EN1B Hudson Canyon (SPAdes) (version 2) | ecosystem: Environmental > Aquatic > Marine > Cold seeps | place... | reverse complement strand
TTATCAGCCTTTTTGTCCTTCTATTTTAGAAGAAGAAAGAGAAAGGCTTTTTGAAGATAGTTTTCCCCATAAGCATATGGCGATTGCTTTTCGAATGAAAGAAGAGTTTATTAAAGACCTTCCTTGTGCAGTACATGTTGACGGTACGGCTAGGCCGCAATTTGTAGAGGAATCAGATAACCCTGAATACTATAAATACTTAAAAGCCTTAAAGGAGATAACAGGTTATGGGGTGAGTTTAAATACGTCCTATAATTTGCACGGTAGAACAATCGTTCGAACCCCTGAAGATGCAGTGGTTGATTTTATTGATTGTAATATTGATGAGTTATATATCGAGGGTTATTGTGTTAAGCGTAAAAAAGTAATATGAAAGTTAGTGCATTTACATTTATAAAAAATGGCCAGCTATTAGGTTATCCTTTTGTGCAATCGATTAAATCTATTTTGCCCATTGTCGATGAGTTTATTGTTAATGTCGGTGCAAGTGAAGACGATACCTTGGCACAAATTCAGGCAATTAATGATCCTAAGATTCGCATTATTCAATCGATATGGAATGAACAAATGCAGGACCGAGGTTATGTTTATGGGCAACAAAAAATGATAGCTCAGTTTAACTGTACTGGGGATTGGGCCTTTTATATTGAAGGGGATGAGGTTTATCATGAAGATGATTTGGATAAAATTACGCAGTCAATGGATCAATATGTTGATGATCCAAAGGTAGAGGCACTTGTTTTTGATTTTATTCATTTTTATGGTAATGCTAATAGTTATTTGAGCTCACCAGGATGGTATCGTACAGAGGCGCGGATTATTAAGAATTCGATTAGAAGTTATGCGCCAGATGGGTTGTTTTGGTTGGTGCTTGATTCGAACAAAACAGGGCGTTATCCAAGAGCCAAGCATACTGGAGCGAAATGTTATCATTACGGTTGGGTGCGGAGTGAAGAACAGATGAGCCTAAAAACGAAAAAGATTAGTCATCACTGGGGTGGTCAGCCCGTTAATATAGATTATTCTCAAATGGATCAATCCATAATCATGGGGTTTAATGGTCAGCATCCAAAAGTTGTGAAGGATTGGGTGCCAAAAGTAAAAGGAATTTTTAAAACTGATCCTAATTATAAATTAACAAAAAAACAGAGTAAACATAGAATCATGTTAAAACTGGAAAAATGGTTTAATTTAGAATTAAGTAAAAAACATTTCAAATTAGTTAAGTGAGAATATATGAAAGTTAAAATATTAGCCACTCTAGGCCCTTCTTCTTTAAGTGAGCGAATTGTACGAGAATTAGCTGATAATGGGGTAGGTGTTTTTAGGATTAATCTTTCACATACTGCTCTTGAGGATGTTACAAGTATAATTGGAAAAATTCAATCTTGGACTGATGTTCCTATTTGTCTTGATAGTGAAGGTGCTCAGGTACGTAATCAGAAAATGAGTAGTGAGTCCGTTGTTTTTCAAAAGGGTGATATCGTCAAAATTCATCATGATGCTATTATTGGCGATAGTAAAAATATTTCATTTGCCCCGTGGAATGTATCACATCAATTAAAAATTGGAGATAGGATCAGGGTTGATTTTAAATCTGTTAGTTTTAGTGTGGTTGAAATAAAAGCAGATTGTATATTAGCTTCAGTCATAGAAGGGGGTGTAGTTGGCAGTAATAAAGCTGCTGATATTGATCGGGATATAGACCTTGATCCTGTAACAACTAAAGATAAGGCTGCTTTTGAAATTGGTTTAAAGATGGGGGTGGAAAATTATTCACTTTCATTTACAAATTCAGCTGAAGATGTTGAGGCCGTAAGGAGTATCATCGGCTATGATGTCAACCTCATTTCAAAAATAGAAAGCATTAAAGGGGTTTTAAATTTGAATGAAATATTACCATTGGTTGATGAGATTTTGATTGACAGGGGAGATCTATCTCGTGAGATTCCCATCGAAAAAATACCTTTTGTTCAACGGTCTATAATTTCATACGCTAAGTCTCAAGAGGTTCCTGTTTTTGTGGCAACGAATTTACTTGAATCCATGATTAAGGAAATATCACCAACAAGAGCAGAGGCTAATGATGTTGCAAGTACTTTATTGATGGGGGCAAGCGGATTAGTATTGGCAGCTGAAACAGCAATTGGCGCACATCCCATTGGAGCAGTTAAAATGATTAATATGATAATTAAGCAATATAATAGATGGGGCCCAGAATCTTCACTTAAGAACTTTATAGGTTAGGCGTGACTAATTTTAATGATGGCTAAACAAAAACATATTATATGGTTTACTGGAATGTCTGGTTCAGGGAAGTCTACATTGGCATCTGAGTTAGAAATTTTCTATTTGCAGAAGGGATATAGTGTTTATATTCTTGATGGTGATGATGTTCGTGAGAAGGATAAAGAAAAATTAGGGTTTAGTTCTGAAGATGTAATGAAAAATAATCTTCGGATTGCAAATTTGTGCCAGAAATTAATAGCTGAATATTATAATATTATATTGGTTCCGGTTATTAGTCCCTATGATGATGTTCGTAGTACAGTTAGGAGTATTTTGGAGCCTAATTTCCATTTGATTTTTTTAGATGCGGATCTTTTCTCTTTAAAAAAAAGGGATACAAAAGGGTTGTATAGGGCGGCAGATGAGGGATTGATTAATGATGTAATTGGCTATTCTGATACTAACCAGTATGAAGTGCCTGATAATGCTGAATTAGTCATTAAGACAGGCTATCAATCAATATTGGCAGAATCCAAGCAGGAATTAATAAATTATATAGACACATGTTTGTTATAAATGTTGTTTTTTATAGGGGTAGGTGAAGATAATGTTTAATGGCAAGTCTATTTTGATTACGGGTGGCACTGGTTCTTTTGGTCATAAGTTTGTTTCTACATTGTTGGAGCGATATGACATAAAGCGGCTCGTTATATATTCTCGAGATGAGTTAAAACAATTTGAAATGCAATCAAAGTTTTACGATTTCAGGGATCGGTTACGGTTTTTTATTGGTGATGTTAGAGATGGTGCGCGGCTTGTAGAAGCAATGCGTGGTATCGATTTTGTTATTCATGCAGCTGCGTTGAAGCAAGTACCTGCCGCGGAATACAATCCAATGGAATGTATCAAGACAAATATTCATGGTGCTGAGAATGTCATTCATGCAGCTTTGATGAATAATGTTGAGAAAGTTATTGCACTATCCACAGATAAAGCCGCATGCCCTATTAATCTCTATGGTGCAACAAAATTAGCTTCAGATAAATTGTTTGTAGCGGCAAACAATATGTCAGGAGGCAGAACAATATTTTCAGTGGTTCGTTATGGTAATGTTGTAGGTTCTCGTGGTTCAGTTGTACCATTATTCCAGGAATTGATTAAGGAAAATGCAGATCATTTACCCGTTACTCATCTAGAAATGACTCGTTTTTGGATTACTCTTCAGAGTGGAGTTGATTTTGTTATAAAGAATATAGGGCGTATGCAGGGAGGTGAAATTTTTGTCCCCAAGCTACCTTCTATTCGTATTGTGGATTTAGCTAAAGCAATGGCGCCAGAAATACCTATCAAAGTTATTGGGATTCGCCCAGGGGAGAAATTGCATGAAATCATGTGTCCATCGGATGATTCTCATTTAACGATAGAATTTAAAGATTTTTTTGTTATTAGCCCTAGCATAATTTTTTATTCAAGAAAAATGAATTTTACGGAAAATGCCTTAAATGAAAGAGGGGAAAGAGTTGCTCAGGGTTTTGAGTATGCATCAGGGACAAATCCTCATTTTCTTAATTTTAATGAGATTAATGCTTGTAATGGTGATTTTTAATTTATTGTGAACTTACGACAGATCATTCCATACGGCAAACAGGATATTCTAGAAGAAGATATTAATGAGGTTGTGCGCGTATTGCGTTCGGATTTTTTGACTCAAGGTCCAATGGTGCCAAAGTTTGAACACATGCTATGTGAATATACTGGTGCAGAACATGCCGTAGTAGTTAATAGTTGTACTTCAGCTTTGCATATTGCATGCTTGGCGCTAAATTTAGGACCTGGCGATATATTGTGGACATCCCCTATTTCATTTGTAGCTTCTGCAAATTGTGGCCTTTATTGTGGAGCTTCTGTTGATTTTGTAGACGTCAATCCTGATACTGCACTCATGAGTGTTACAGCTTTGGAATTTAAATTAGAGCAAGCGGAATTGCAAGGAAGATTACCAAAAATTGTAATCCCAGTTCATTTTGCTGGACAGAGCTGTGATATGAAAGCAATTTCTAAACTTGGAGAAAAGTACAATTTTAGAATTATTGAAGATGCAGCCCATGCTGTTGGGGCCTCTTACCTCAATAGGAATGTGGGGAGTTGTCAATATTCGGATGTTACTGTTTTTAGTTTCCACCCTGTGAAGATTATTACGACTGGTGAAGGTGGTGTAGCATTAACTAATAATTTAGACGTTGCTAAAAAGATGAAGCGCTTGCGTAGTCATGGGATTACAAGAGATCCTGAAGAAATGGTTAATCCTAAAGGGCAGGATTGGTATTATGAACAAATTAGTTTAGGTTTTAATTACCGTATGTCTGATATTCAAGCGGCATTAGGGATTAGCCAATTAAGTAGATTAGATGGCTATGTAAACAAGCGATCTGAAATTGCAAATTGGTATGATAATCAGTTTAAGAATATTTTAGTTAATCCACTTATTCAAGAAAAGTATGGTAGGCCGAGTCACCATCTTTATGTGATCAGGGTCAACAATAGAGAAGGCGAAAGAGATAGGCTTTATAGGTATTTGAGGAAGAATGATATTTGTGTAAATGTTCACTACATACCAATTTATCGGCAACCTTTTTTTAATAAAAAAATGAGACTTCTAGGGGCCGAGGAATATTATAAATTGGGACTTTCGTTGCCGATTTTTCCAACAATTAGTAAAAATGACCTAAAAAAGGTCACGCAAAAAATTTCCGAGTTTTATGAGTACTACTAGCCCTATATTAAAGTCAGATGAATTAATATTGAAAGAGTTAACATTTAGTGATGTTACTCCAAAATATATAGATTGGCTGAATGATTTTGAGGTTAATAAATGCCTTGAGTCAAGATTTATTCATCAAGATGAACATACAGTTAAGGCCTTTGTAGAGGCTTGTCAACAAAGTGAATTACATTTTCTTTTTGGTATATTTTTGCAAGATAGTATGAAACACATTGGAAATATTAAGCTTGGCCCTATAAATATACATCATAATTATGCAGAGATTGGCCTTATGATTGGCGATAAAGGCGCGTGGGGAAAAGGTTTTGCAGGCCAGGCAGTTTCTATGGTTACCCACTTTGGCTTCAATCAACTACAGTTAGTTAAATTCAGTGCTGGGTGCTATGAATATAATATCGGGTCAAAGAAGGCTTTTGAAAAATCTGGATATCAAGTTGAAGGTTTTTTGAGAGACCATGTCAAGTCAACCAATGGTCGAGAAGGTGTATGGAGGATGGGTTGTCTTGTGTCTGATTTTAATGCATTAAAGGATAAATGAAAATAGGTCTAGGGGCAGTTCAGTTTGGGGCAGATTATGGTATTTCCAATACACATGGAAAGACTACCAAATACGAAGTATCTCAGATACTTCAGTTTGCTTATGAGAATGGAATAAGTGTGATTGACACGGCCACATCTTATGGGAGTTCAGAAAATATACTTGGAGAAGTTGTTACTAATGACAATTGGAGGTTTGTTACAAAGACCCCTCATTTTTCTGACAATTATCTGAATAGAACACATGTAGAGCAATTAAAAGAGTCGTTTAATCAATCATTATCCAACCTTAGGCAAAAAAATATTTATGGATTATTATTACATTCATGTGATGATCTTCTAAAACCTGGAGGGGAGTTACTATTTCGGGAAATGGAACGGCTTCGAGAAATTGGCATGGTTAACAAAATAGGAGTTTCAGCATACAGTAGTAACCAAATTAAGGCCATTTTGGGTAAATTTAATATTGATCTAATCCAACTTCCAATTAATATATTTGATCAACATCTTTTTGTGGATGGGTGGCTTGAAAAGCTTAAGAATAATGACATAGAGATACATGCACGAAGTGTTTTTCTTCAAGGTCTCTTGTTAATGCCAATAGGTTCTGTTCCCCCATATTTTTCACCGATTAAAGAAAAAATAGAGATGTTTTCCCAATCGGCAAAAGATCTGTCTTTAAGTCAATTAGAGTTAGCATTAGGATATGTGTTGAGCATTCGTGAAATAGATCAGGTTTTAGTTGGTGTGAATACAGTTAAACAATTGAAGGGCATTGTGAAAGCTACACAAGCACAAATCGACCCTAGAGATTTTTTGGGAAATATTGTTAATGATTCGAATTATGTAAATCCTTCATTATGGAAAGCATAAACTCAAACATAGATTTTTCAAGGTATAGGAATGTCTTTTGTGACAGTCGAGAGGCATTGGAATGGGCGTATCAACGAGGTTTGCCGAACGATGCAATAATTCGTACTAGTTCGCCAGCGTTACTTTTTAGTGGTGATGGCAATATTCAGAATGTAGAACAAGATTGGAGTACTGATAAAATAAGAGAGTTTCACTCTGGTATGCTAGCGTTTTCAGAAGAGGTATTTAATGCATTAAATGGTGTGCACAGCATTAGTCGGGGGATGGCTCTTGGGGTTGCGCAAGAGGCACTAAGATTTCAAACTTTTTTATATAAAGCAGCATGCCTTAAGGAAGACGATTTAGTAAAGAAAAGATTGTTTATCAAAATTAATGGTTATGGTGGTGTACGTGGTAACAATATGAACTCACCATGGGATGAATTATTGATTAACAATCGACAATTCACAATAACGACTTACACGTTGCAAGATTATAGTTGGGCTGAACAATCGATAAAGAGCGTGTCCTTATTGGATCGTATTCGATTTTCTGGGATTGAAACAATAATATATAGGATTGCTATCAAATTATCAAAATGGATTCCAGATTTTCTATTCAAGGGAGAAGTTTTTATAATAAAGGAAAATGAATTAATAATTGAAGCTGCAGCTCATTTATTAAAGAAGCGAATATCCATTAAAGAGTTGAAGTGCAAAGAAGGTAATGCGGATATTTCATACAATCAGCCAAATATTAAGAAATTACTACTACCAATATTGAAGAGTAGAATCGAGCCTTGGGTAGACCCTGGTTTGGTAAATATATGTTTGGAGCATATGTTAACTCAAGTAGATGGTACTTTATTTCTAATAAATAAATATCACATACTTTGGGCATCAGAACTGAGTCATGCACATATCAAAACAAAGATCTTATCTAGTTCCGTTGCAAATGCACAGGGTAATGCCCTATATGATGTATGCAGAGAAAAAAAGATTCCTGTGATAAGTGTACTTCATGGAGTTACTCATGAACTTAGTAAGTTGATAACAGTAAACTCGCCTTTTTACGATATGGCAGCGTCTGATATTTGTTTAACGCATACTGATATTTCTGCGCGAGAACAGCAAAATAGCTTGTTTGCAGTTGGACTCGGGATAGCTGTTGGACTCCCATCGAGAACTTTACGAATGAAGAAATATTATAGAACTCATAAATATGATGCATCTATTTTATACGTCTCAACGAATCTTTATAAAGGTTGTCTCGCTGGTCCTGTTGTAGATCTACATACAGACTTTAATGGATTTGAAAGAGAATACAAAGTGGCATCGATGATCCTTTCAATGATTCCACATAAGGTGTGTTACAAGACATACCCAGAAGAAAACAGAAGATTTTCTGATGTAGATCCAATTGAACAATATATCAATAGGGCAAACAATATGACACTTATTAAGGAAAAGGTTGATATGCGATATTTGCTGTCGGGATTTAAGGTAATTATTACATCGGGGGCTACTAGTACCTTGGGGTGGGCTGTTATGACTGATAAACCTATTGTATTTATTAATTGGAGTACACACAATCCGTTAACTGATGATGCGTACAAGGCTTTGAATGAAGGGTTATTTTTATTTAATGGCGATTCTGAATATTTTCATCAGGAGTTGAAGTTTTTTTTGTCTGAATCAATAGATAATATATATAAGGCATGGGATAAAAAATCTCAAAATAGAATTAAAATGATAGAGAAATACTTTTCAAAAAATATTAGCAATATAGGAGCTATAGCTGCAAACACTATTGAAAAAGTCGAATTATAAGTGTAATTGTTAAGCTTTTAGTTGTGTTGTTTTTTATTTTATAAAAATATTAGAAGGGAGTTTTTTATGGTCCACCCGCCACTAGTAAATACCTCACGTACAGTTGGGGAAGGAACTCAAGTTAATATAATGTTAGTTGTTCCTAAGGGTCTACCTGATTTATATGATCAGTACGTAAGCGATATCGATGGTTGTAATATTATTAAAGTAGAAGATAATCGTAAATCCATATTAGAAAAAATTAATGGCACTCATGCGATTATTGGATGCCCGAGAGCCATTTTTGATGATGAAATTATAGAGACTGCGGGTGATACTTTACGATGGGTTCATAATCCGGGTGCTGGTGTTGAACATCTCTTGACGGATAGGCTTATTAACAGTGATATTGTATTTACAAATGGGAAAATAATTCAAGGACCGGAGTGCGCTGATCATGCCCTTGGCTTGTTGCTTTCATTAACAAGAAATATTGTAAGAACTCTTAAAGTTGAACATGGATCTCGTTTGCCAAGGCCAATTGAATTATTAAATAAAAAGGCAGTAATCATTGGTGTTGGTGGGATTGGCATGTGTATTGCTGAAAGACTCAATGCCTTCGGGGTAAATGTAACGGGTGTAGATGATGGCTTAGTACCTATGTTGAGTTTTTTAAAAAATATAGAGACGATGGATAGGTTGCCAGAGGTGGTTTGCGATGCTGATATCATATGTATGTCTGCTCCTCATACATTTAAAACTGACAAAATTATAAACAAGGAATTGGTAAAAAGATTTAAAAAAGGATCTTATTTTATTAATGTTTCACGTGGTGCTACCGTGGATACAGAAGCATTAATTTTTGCACTCGAAGCTAATATATTAGCTGGCGTTGGAATAGATGTAACAGATCCTGAGCCGTTACCAAAAGACCATAAATTAAATATGTATGAAAATGTAATAATAACTTCACATATAGCAGGATTATCCGAGTTTAATCGTGACCGTAGTGCAGCCTTAGTAGGGAAAAATATTGCTCGCTTTGCTCGTGGTGAGAATTTAATTAATGTAGTAAATAAGGTTTCGGGGTATTAGAAAATGGCAAAAATAACAAGCCAAAGAGTTGTTGAGCATTATATTAGAACTCATGAAAATGATACCTCGGATAAAATATATCCCAACTTAATGTTAGTGCGCTCATTTTCATTTTTGACTGAGCATGGTGGGAAGAAAGTGTTAGATTATGGCTGCGGTTATGGTGCAAATACTGTATTTATGATGACTAGAGGCGCTGACGTGTCGTATGCAGATACATCTCCTTATGCAATCCAAAAAACAAGTGAGAAAATAGATGAATTTGATGGTGGGGATTCAACGCACTATTCTACAGTAATTGATAAAGATGCAAATTCATTGCCATATGCGGATGAAGAGTTTGATGTAGTTGTTTGTGCGAGTGTAATGTCTCTTTTGTCCAGTATAGAATTAATGGATTCACTGCTATCCGAATTCTATCGAGTATTAAAACCCAGTGGAAGAATATATATAGATATTAACGGAATCGAGAGTGAGTTCGCTTATTATTCGAAGAATCTTGGAAATAGTCAGTATGAATATTGTGGTCGTGATGGAAAATCCGACCCGATTACAGCTTACTGTCCAAAGAGTCTAGAGGATTTTAGTAAGTTTGTTGCTACTAAATTTAGTATTCTACAATCAGGGTCAAGTCAACATTGTTTGTTTAATTACCGCGAGCAAGAGTTCATTGTTATTGGTGAAAAATAATAGAATTTGTCCTGATTGGGTTATAAGGGTTTCTTCCGAACCTGAGGTTGGTGCTGGGCATGTCATAAGGTGTTTATCGATCGCGAAGGCGTTAGAAAATAAGTTGCATACGGTACATTTTATAATTGATGCTAATGCTCTTAAGTGGAAAGAATATTTAACAGATTGTGGTGTTTTAAATTCATTCGTAAATGAAGTTGACTTTATAGGTTGTAAATTCTTTGGATGTATAATAGACGGATATCAATTTAACCAAAGTGACTATAAGTATTGGAAGAAGCGTTGTAAGCATCTGGTTGTAATAGATGATTTTGGAAATGCCCCAGATTATTCGAGTATTATTATTTCTCCTAGTTTGCAGTCACACCCCCTAAGTAATAAACCGATAAAAATATTGTTGGGATCTAGTTATGCTCTACTTTCTCAAGAATATGCAATTAATAGAATAAAAAAATATAATTCATCAAGGGTAAAAGTGGTATTGGTAAGTTGCGGAATAAGGGATGGTAAAAACCACAATGCTTTTGCATTAAAGTTGTTACAGCAAGTAGAGTATCGGGGATCTGTGATTATTGCAGTTGGACCCGATGCGCCACATATTAAAACACTAAAAGATAAGTTATCTGAATATGATTTTCATACGAAAATTGTTACTAGTGCGGATGGATTGTATGAAATTCTTAAGAACGTTGATTTAGTAATGGGGTCGGGCGGGGTTAGCTTGCTTGAGAGGATGTCACTTGGTATTCCATCTCTTACATTTATAACTGCATATAATCAAACCACACAAGTATTGATGGCTGAAGCAATAGGCGGCACTGTTTCTACTAGATTAGATGATAAATTAGAGAGTAGTGACGTATTGATTGTTTTAGATGATTTACTAAATAACAAGAGGTATAGGGATAGCATGAGTAAAAAAGCCAAAAATTACATTGATGGTCAAGGAGTCCAGCGCGTTGTTAATGAGCTGGTAAGCTTACCAGTGTAAAGACAATTTTATTATATTTACAAATAGGAAGTAACAATGTGCGGTATTGCAGGTATTTATTCTTTAACGGGGAAACCGGTTCGTGAGCCAGAAAGAAGAATATTAAAAATGTTAAGTTTATTGCAACATAGGGGGCCTGATCAATCAGGATACAAGGTGTCTAGCGATAAAAGATTAGCATTGGGTAATACAAGACTGTCGATAGTTGACCCAACTAGAGTTGTTAAGACCCCGTTTTATAAGGAAGTTAATGGGAATATGCTTTCATTTAATGGAGAAATATATAACTATAAGAATCTCAGAAAAGAGTTGAGTGCGCTTGGGTGTGCGTTTGAAACTGAAACTGATACTGAGGTATTATTCGAGGCAATTGAATGTTATAACGGTGATGTTTTTAATAAATTAGATGGAATGTGGGGTTTTGCCCACTATGATAGTACGAGTCAAACATTGCTAATTAGTAGAGATTTAATGGGAGAAAGACATGTCTTCTATGCTATAGAAGACGGAGAGTTGGTATTTTCGTCCGAAGTACAATCTATTTTGGCAGTTATTAAAGATTATAAATTTGACTATTCCTCCTCTGTGAGCGCATGGATGTATCATATTTCACCCCCTGAAAAAACACTGGTAGAACAAGTTAAGCGTTTATTACCAGGGCATAACATGATTGTAAAAGGTGGTAGCATTAAGTACAAAATTCATAAAAAACTTCAGCCTGAAAAATGGAATGATTTTTTCAATATGCACTCATCTATAAATGAAGTACAAGGGCAATTTGTTGAATTGTTTTCTCGTAGCGTAAATCTTCGAATACCTTCAGATGTTCGTTACGTATCAACGCAAAGTGGAGGAATTGACAGTACATTAATAAATGTAATGGCGAGTAATTATGGAAACAAGAGGACTCGAGCGTATTTTGGACATAGTAGTAATGATCAGGTAGCTAAAAATAATGATATTTATAATGAATTCGATGCTGCAAACTTCATATCAGAAAAATTAAGTATAGATCTTCATTCGTTTTATATGAATACAGCTGAATCAGTCCCAGTGTTGACTAGCGTTGCTGAAAATTGCTTTGATGGTTGTATTGATGACGGTGTTGCGGCTTTTGAATTTTTAGGAGCAGAAGCTAAGTCAGAGGGATATAAAGTAATAATGATTTCTGACGGTCCGGATGATTTTGCAGGTGGTTACTCAATCGATAAGAAATCAAATTTCTTAGATAGTCTTTATAAAGAAAAAAGAGGTTTATACGAATTAGTTCGAATACTATCTCCTTTAATAGGACCTAATCTTGTAACCAAATTATTTGGTCCCAATTATGTGGTTGATCAAGGTCATTCATATAATCCCTTTAGGTCAAAGGTTACTCATCAACTGCATTCAAAGGAGTTTATGAAGAATATTTATATTGATAATCTTGTCGAAGGAGTGAATGATAGCTATGGTAATTTACCTTCATATTATTCTCAAAGTCAGGCCAACAATTATTCATCAGATCGAGCCTTATCTTATGCCACAAAAAGCACGCCAGATATGTTTAATTTGAGGGTTGATAAGGCATTTATGAAGCATTCTGTTGAAGTAAGATTGCCATTTCAGGATCCAGCTTTGGTGGAATTTTTAGTTGCATTACCTTCTTTTTACAGATTTAAAGATGGGAGTGATTCAAAATATCTTTTGAGAGGGATTGTTGAAAAAACGATTGGATCAGTGATATCAAACCGTAGTAAATATGGGTTTGCTGGTCATTTATGGGAGACGCCTTCGGTATATTCCGCACTTAAATTCGAAGAGGTTATTCAAGATAGCGCTTTATTTAAAGAGAAAGTATTTAAAAAATCTGCTCTCAATTTTATTCTTAATAAGAAAAACCACCCCGGCTTAAGATGGTCTGCTTATGCTTTAGCTTCTACCTATCAAAGAATTCAGGGTAAGGCGTTTTGAGCTTTAATACGTATGGTCACGTTTACATCATAGCTGAGATTGGAATTAATCATGAGGGTAATGTTGATAGTTGTGCGAATATGATTAAGGTAGCTGCAGAAGCCGGGGCTGATGCAGTTAAGCTGCAAACAATTGATGCAGATGCGAATTATGTGGTTGGTTCAGAAAGTTACAAGGTATTCAAAGGTAGTGAATTAACACGTGAAGAAACATCTGATATGTTTGACCTTGCTCGTGCCAAAGGGTTGGAGATATTTACAACCGCAGGTGACATAGAAACTATAAAGTGGGTAGAGAAGTTGAAACCTAGTTGCTGGAAAATTTCTTCAGGGTTATTAACGCACATCCCTATTGTGCGCTATCTTGCTTCATTAGGCCCCCCATTATTAGTATCCACTGGGATGGCTAGTGTAGATGATATTGATCTTGCCATTGAAACCATTAGGTCTGCAGGCAATAGTGATATTTCACTGTTTCAATGCACATCACTTTACCCGGCTCCGATTGATAGTTTAAATTTATCAACTATAAGTTGGCTAAAAGAAAGATATAACTGCAAAGTGGGATTCTCTGACCATTCTTTGGGAATTGATGCGGCATTTCTTTCTGTAGGGGCAGGTGCTACATTAATAGAAAAACATTTTTCGCTGGACAATGGCCGGCCTGGATTTGACCACAAAATTTCTTTAGAGCCAAATGGTTTGAAAGAAATGATTGGGCGTATAAGGGAAGCAGAACAAATAATGGGGGAACCAATAAAGTATGTGTCAGAGCCTATTAATAAAATGCGCGAAAATTTTCTTAGATCGGTAGTTGCAATTGACAATATTTCTAAAGGGGATGTTTTTTCAAGTGAAAATATAGGAGTAAGGAGGACATTGTCTGGCAAGAAAGGTAGTGAGCCAAAATATTTCGATACCATGCTTGGGCTAATCGCAAAAAAAGATTTTAATGTTAATGATCCGATAGGTATAGAGGAAATTAATTGACTTTTACAATACTTATGACCTGTGTTGGAGGTGAGCTTGCACCACAGATGATTCAAGAACTTAAATTAAATTCCAGGCATAACATTAAGGTGCTTGGTGTTGATGCCAATTTTGACGCAGTGGGGAAATATTTTTGTGATGAATTTTCGGTTGTCCCCTTTGGGAGTGATTCAAATTACAGTATAAAAATTCAGAAATTAGTTCAGTTACATAATGTTAACCTAGTCATTCCAACTTCAGATGAAGAGGCCGTCGCTTTGGCATCTTCACGAAAGTTAATTGAAAAAAATGGCTGTCAGTTGGCCTGTGTTGAATCAGAAACATTAAATATATTAACAGACAAGGGTAAGACATACCGTTTTTTGAAAGAAAATGGGATTCATGTACCCGCAACGAGGATTGTTGAAAACTATGATTCTTTAAGGGTAATTGTTGAATCAATGTATAAGAAACATGAGGCAGTGGTTATAAAACCCGCTTGTGCTAGAGGTGGCCGAGGCGTTCATGTGGTTAACCCATCATCTGTAGGTGTAGAGTATTTTGATGATAGGCGAGAGGTGCATTCTGATTTGACAACTTTTATTGATTCATTGATGCAGAATCTAAAAGAAGAGTTGCCTTTGATAGTAATGGAAAGATTAGTTGAACCGGTCATAGATCTAGATCTCTTAGCATGGAAAGGTGAGGTTAAGCGGGTGGTACCTAGGCGTAGAGTTAATTCTGCCGTGCCAAATGATGGACATATACTCATTGGTGATGAAACACTAATTAATCTTGGGGGGAAGTTAATTAAACTTTTTCAACTTTCTTGGTTGTATGATTGTGATGTTATGTTTGATTCGAAAGGAAACCCTTGTGTATTGGAATTGAATCCTCGTCAGAGTGGCAGTCTTGCAGTGAGTATTGCCGCAGGTATTCCAATGTTAGATGATCTTATCTCGCTTGCAAAAGGAGAGTCTATACAAGACATGGAATTACCTATTAATAAAAAAGTTGTTCCCTATAAATCATTGGCAATGATAAGTGAATGAAACCAATTATAACGATTTTTGAAGCAATACATTCTAGCGGTATTGAATACTTGGCTGAATTTGCAGATGTAAGGATTGCTTATGCTGTTGATCGAATGCATTGTTTGAAACTAACTTCAGAATCTGATGCGATAATAGTGAAGAGTGTCATTCAGGTTGACAAAGAGTTATTAGGTAATTCACCACGTTTACGTGTGATTGGACGTGCAGGAACAGGTGTTGATAATATTGATGTTCTTGAAGCAAAAAGGAGGAATATTAAGCTTTTCACAGTTCCAACAGGGAATAGTGTTGCAGCAGCAGAATTCACAGTCCTTCAAGTACTTACATTGTGTCGTCGAATACCTGAGATTACAGAGTTGGTTAAAAATAGTGACTTTCGTCGACATCTAATGGAAGGTAGGGAGTTGCAAAATATGACGGTGGGATTGGTTGGGCTAGGCAGTGTTGGTATGTTGGTAACAGAGAGACTTAAAGCATTTGGGTGTAAAATACTTGGATGGGACCCGCATCCAAAAGATAAAGAAAGTTTTAAATCTAATGGTGGTTTATTAGTCAAATCCTTTAATCAATTATTGCCTGAAGTAGATATTCTCAGTTTTCACGCAGGGTTAACTCCCGAGAACTTTCATATGATGGGGGAAACACAATTTCAAAAAGCTAAGAATGGCTTATTACTTATTAATTGTGCTCGCGCAAATCTTGTGGATCAGGAAGCATTATTGAAATTTCTCAATAATGGGAAAATTGCTGCAGCATCATTAGACGTACTAGAACCCGAACCTCCATTTGATTTGCACCCAAAAGAGCATAATTATCAGCATCAACTATTAAAACACCCGAGGGTTTTTGTGACACCGCATATCGGCGCCTCTACAATTGAAGCGCAAAAGAAAATCTCATTACACCTTGGCGAGCAATTAAAGACGGCACTATTAAGTTAATAAAAAAATAAAAATTGAATATTCAGAGAAAACCAATAAACCTAGCAATAGTCCAAGCACGCATGACCTCGTCAAGGCTTCCTGGGAAGGTGCTATCAGATATTTGTGGCAAGCCGTCTCTTCAGAGAATGCTTGAAAGAATAAATATGGCAAGCTCTATTGATAAAGTTGTTGTTGCAACAACAATTAATGCTTCTGATGATTTAATTGTTGATTTGTGTGAAGATCTTAAAATTGATATATTTCGCGGGGATGAAAGTGATGTTCTGGGACGTTTTTATGGTGCAGTAGAATCAGAAAAAGCGGAAGTTGTAATTCGTTTAACTGCCGATTGTCCAATGATTGATCCCGGTGTTATTGATAAGGTCGTATCCTCTTTTTCAATTAATAAGCATGATTATCTATCAAATACAATTGATAGAACATACCCCGATGGACTTGATATAGAAGTAATGAGTATCGGTGCCCTTAGGGAAGCTCATAAGAAAGCCGTTGCACCTTTTCTTAGAGAGCATGTAACACCATATATTTCAGGTAGTCGCCCAGATTTAGGTGCAGGTAACTTTAGGGTTGGCCAGGTTCGATATGAGGCCGATTTCTCGCATGTTCGATGGACTTTGGATACGAAGGAAGATTTACAAAGAATCAGATCTCTAGTTTCAAAATTGCCCGATGATTATCGTTGGCTACAAGCTTTATCTGTTGCCACTCAGGACCTAATTCCCTAGTAAACATGATTGATGAGGTAACTACTGAAGCACTGGGTTTACGTTTGGCTATTGGTTCTGATGTGAAACTTTTGTTTGAATGGGTAAACACACCATCTAGTTTGAAAAATAAAGAGAAAACTATTGTGCCAATAGAATGGTCAACGCATCAAAATTGGTTTAATAAGCGATTGGATAATCCTAACGTAAGAATATGGATTGTCGAACGAAATAAACAAGCAATTGGACAGGTTCGGGTAGAACATGATGGCAATAAACTATTAATTGATATATTTATCGAGTCTTTATCTAGGGGTAATAATTATGCCCTTAGGGCATTAAATATTTTGATAGAAGAATGCCAGGTGACATATCCTGATGTACCTCTTTATGCAATTATAAAAAACGAAAATTATCCTTCACTTAAGTTGTTTCGCCGAGCTGGTTTTAAAGAGATTGGTAAAGATGGACATGGGTATACGTCTTATTTTTTTACAAAAAGTTAAATAATATAGTAGAGGGATTCGATGGCACCGAATACTAATAAAATATTTGTACGTTCAAACGAACTGTATAAGAGAGCACTGAAGATTATTCCATCGGCATCACAAACCTTTTCAAAGTCAGCAATGAATTTTCCTCGTGGCGCTACCCCTCTTTTCTTCGAAAGGGGGCAAGGTGCATATGTATGGGATTATGATGGTAATAAATACATTGACTATATGTTAGGTCTAATGCCGATAATATTAGGGTATTGTGATCCTGATGTAGATGAGGCAATAAGAACCCAACTAAACAATGGAATTATATTTTCATTGCCCTCTGATTTAGAAGTACAGTTGTCTGAGAAATTAATTGAATTAATTCCATGTGCAGAAATGGTTCGTTTTGGTAAGAATGGTTCAGATGCAACATCAGCTGCAATAAGACTAGCTCGTGCTTATACAGGGCGAGATCGAATTGCAGTGTGTGGATATCATGGGTGGCATGATTGGTATATTGGTACAACGGTACGAAATCTTGGCGTGCCGAAAGTTGTGCAGGATTTATCTTCAAAATTTACTTTTAATGATCTGGATTCACTTGAGAGTTTATTAAAAACTGATTCAACTGGTTTTGCTGCTGTTGTTTTAGAACCAACAGGGGTGTGTGAGCCAGAAGATGGCTTTCTTGAAAGTGTGAGAGAGTTATGTGATCAATACGGTGTTGTTTTGGTATTTGATGAAATAGTAACGGGTTTTAGAGTGGATATGGGCGGAGCGCAAAAAAAATATGGAGTGACTCCTGACCTTGCTACATTTGGTAAGGCTATGGCTAATGGCATGCCTATTTCTGCTGTTGTTGGTAGTCGTAAAATTATGAAATTAATGGACGATATTTTCTTTTCAGGTACATTTGGAGGGGAAACATTATCATTAGCTGCAGCACTTGCTACTATAACCAAATTGGAAAAGATAAATGCTCCAGAAGTTTTTAAACATACAGGAAGAACTATACGTAATGCAGTGCAAAGTATAATCACTGATTTTGAACTTGATGATGTGCTGAGTGTTAGAGGTGTAGATTGGTGGCCACGTATTATAGTTGAGGCTTATGAAAAAAATTCACAAATCGAAATGACTACTCTTTTACGGCAGGAATTAATTGAATATGGTATTTTTATGGGTGGTGGTTTCAATCTTTCTATAGCACATAATGATGAAAATGTTATTGCCGAAACGCTTCTTGGTATTCAGCAGTCATTTGAAAAGTTCTCGACATATCTTGAATCAGATAACCCAATGTCTAATTTACGAGGAGAGCTTATTAAACCAGTATTTCAGGTAAGATGAATCTATGAATAAAACAATCTTGGTAGTTGCAGCTCATCCTGATGATGAGGTATTAGGATGTGGGGGGGTAATGGCTCGCCATGTAAATAATGGAGATAAAGTGCATGTAGTATTTATGTCTGACGGCGTAACTTCACGTACAGGTGCAGATTCAAAAGAAGTAGACGTCCGTAAGCAAGCAGCGAAAGAGGCTAGCAATGTTTTAGGCATAGTACAACCTCCTCGATTTCTAGGATTTCCAGATAATCGCATGGATAGCAGAGTATTATTAGAAATTGTTCAAGCTTTGGAGCAAGTGATTGATGAAATAGAGCCAGAAGTTGTCTATACACACCATTCAGGTGATCTAAACATCGATCATAAGATCACCCATCAAGCAGTTATGACAGCATGCAGACCACAACCAGGATTTTGTGTAAGAGGAATATATAGTTTTGAAGTCCTTTCCAGTACCGAGTGGTCAACTAACAATTCATTTATTCCTAATTATTTTGTAGACATTTCAGATACATTAGAGTTGAAGATATCAGCTATAAAAGCATATTGTGCTGAGCTTCGTACTTTTCCACATGCGCGCTCTATTGAATCAATAAAGGCATTGGCAAAATATAGAGGTGCCAGTATGGGGATACTTGCTGCAGAAGCTTTTAAAGTAGAGCGCCTAATCTCCAAGACATAATGCCACATTATATAGGTCGAAATAATGAGCTCTTTATAGGAGATATAAAGAAACACAATAAAGAGTTATCAAGGGAAGTTTCATTATCATCATTTTTGGTCATTGGGGGTGCGGGTTCAATTGGTCAAGCTGTAGTTAAAGAAATATTTAAAAGGAAGCCGTTGAAGTTACATGTTGTTGATATTAGCGAAAACAATATGGTTGAATTGGTGAGAGACATTAGAAGTAGTTTAGGGTATATAGATGGAGACTTTAAAACATATGCTTTAGATGTTGGAAGTGTTGAGTATGATGCTTTTATAAATGGTGATGGTGATTATGATTATGTTTTGAACTTATCTGCATTGAAACATGTAAGGAGTGAAAAGGATAAATTCACATTAATGAGAATGATTGATGTAAATATATTTAATACAGACAAAACGATTCAGCAATCAATAGATAATAATACTAAAAAATTTTTTTGCGTAAGTACAGATAAGGCAACAAATCCAGTCAATATGATGGGTGCAAGTAAACGTATTATGGAGATGTTTCTTATGAGAAGGTCTCTAGATATTAAAGTTTCAACAGCGCGATTTGCAAACGTAGCTTTTTCTGATGGGTCATTACTTCATGGCTTTAATCAAAGAATAGAAAAATTACAACCTATTGTTGCGCCAAATAATATTAAACGATATTTTATAACTCAAAAAGAAAGTGGAGAATTGTGCCTAATGTCATGTATTTTTGGAGAAAATAGAGATATTTTCTTCCCAAAATTAAGTAAAGACTTACAGTTAATATCATTTGCTGACATTGCGATCACGTATCTAATAAACAAAGGGTATGAACCTTTTTTATGTAAAAATGAAGATGAGGCAAGAGAATTAGCAAAAACCTTACCCTCTAAAGGAAAGTGGCCTTGCTTGTTTACAGATAGTGATACAACAGGTGAAAAGTATTTTGAGGAATTTTATACGGATAAAGAGACGCTTGATATGGATCGATTTGAAAGCTTAGGGATTATTAAAAATGCCCCTGAGTTTGATTATGATAAGTTAAAGCAGTTTGAAAGCACAATGCATCAGTTGAAATCAAGTTTATCATGGACAAAACAACAACTTGTAGATCAGTTTTTTATAATGATACCGGAATTTAATTATAAAGATACAGGCAAGTATTTAGATGGAAAAATGTAATGTTTGAGGATGTGGTTAATTTTATTCATAATATATATCAGACTAAGGGCTTTATCCCTTTGCATGAGCCAAGATTCGTTGGAAATGAAAAGAAATATTTGAATGAGTGCATAGACTCCACTTTTGTTTCATCAGTAGGTGAATTTGTAGAAGAATTTGAAGATAAAATTGCAGATTATACTGGGGCAAAATATGCAGTAGCTACAAGCAGCGGAACTGCCGCCCTACATATTTCATTATTGCTAGCTAATGTTAAAGATGGTGATGAGGTTATTACTCAGCCACTCACTTTTGTTTCTACCTGCAATGCAATTAGTTATTGCAATGCAGCCCCAATTTTTGTTGATGTTGATAAAGACACAATGGGTTTATCACCATCAGCATTAAGAGAATTTCTCGAGGGTAATACAGATGTAGAAAATAGTCAGTGTATCAATAATAAAACAGGAAAAACTATTAAAGCGTGTGTGCCTATGCACACTTTTGGCAATCCTTGTAGAATTGATGAGATAAAAGGTATTTGTGATGAATATCATATTGCCCTAATAGAAGATGCGGCTGAGAGCTTGGGGAGTATGTATAAGAACAAACACATGGGTACATTTGGTCAAATGGGTTCAATAAGCTTTAATGGCAACAAGATTATTACTGCTGGCGGTGGCGGTTGTATTATTACAGATAGTGAAGAATTAGCGAAAAAGGCTAAGCACTTAACTACTACGGCAAAAATTTCCCATAAATGGGAGTATACACATGATATGGTTGGCTACAATTATCGTATGCCCAATATAAATGCCGCTTTGTTAGTTGCCCAATTAGAAAATTTAGATGAATTTATTAGAGACAAAAAGATATTAAGCGGTAAATATCAGATGTTTTTCGAAAGTCAGAGTTTTGACTTTGTGACAACACTAAAGCATAGTAAGCCCAATTTTTGGCTGAATTCAGTAATATTAAGCGATAGAAAAGAGCGCGATGAGTTTTTAGAATTTACCAATTCAAATGGTGTGATGACCCGACCTATATGGACATTGATGAACAAACTAGATATGTTTAAAAATGCACAATATGGCAATTTAGCTAATTCTGAATGGTTAGAAGATAGAGTGGTTAATATTACAAGTAGTGTGAGATTGTAAATTCTGAATGATCATAAAAAAAGTATTTTACTTATTGGCAACGAGCGCTGCAAAGTAGATCTGGATCTTGAGTGTTTTGGCTATTTCCGCATGATACTTGGATGGGTAGGCGGTCGCTTAATTAATCAGTTGAGCGTGGAGGGAGGGCGCTAAGAATGGAGGCTATCCTCCTGAAACTACTCTTCTCCTCCTCTTCAGCTCAGACATGGTGACCGCTCTTTCTTTAAGAGAGAGATGGTTGTAGTGTCTGTTCATGGCAACACCCTATACGATTGGTGTTGCACTTGGAATTAGAGACTAGCAGGTTATAAATGGTAGATAGTATAAAAAAAGAAATTATACTTATTGGTGGTGGCGGACATTGCAAATCAGTTATTGATATTATTGAACAAGAGCGTCAGTTTGAAATTGCTGGAATAGTAGACAAGCTAGAGCTACTGGGTTCTGATATTCTTGGGTATTCGGTTATTGGCATTGATTCTGACTTGGGTAATTTAGCAAAGAAATATCAATATGCTTTAGTAACGGTTGGTCAAATTAAATCACCATCTCTTAGAAAAAAAATGTTTGATTTGGCCACAGAGGCTGGATTTATATTGCCTAGTATTATCTCTCCGAACGCTTATGTATCACAGCATGCTTCAATTGGCAATGGTGTTACTATCATGCATGATGCATTGATCAATGCAAACGCCACAATAGCGGACAATTGTATTATAAATTCAAAAGCCCTGATTGAACATGATTGCCACATATTTGAGCATTGTCATATTTCCACGAATGCAGTTATTAATGGCGGGGTTGTGGTTGAATCTGGGTGCTTTATTGGAAGTGGTGCAATAACTAAAGAATCAATAACAATACAGAAAAATAGTTTTATCAAAGCAGGAAGTGTTGTAACGTGAGTGTGTTTATTATTGCTGAAGCGGGTGTTAATCATAACGGTTCAATTGATCTAGCAAAGAAATTAATTGATGTTGCCGCCGAGTCTGGTGTAGATGCAGTAAAGTTTCAAACCTTTAGAGCTGAGAATTTAGTATCAAAAAATGCACGAAAAGCCGAATATCAAAATCAGACCACAGATGTGTCAGAATCACAATTTGAGATGATCAAAAAGCTTGAGATAGATGTAGAAACTCATAAAGAGTTAATTGTTTATTGTCAAGAAAAGAGAATTATGTTTCTTTCTACGCCATTTGATCATGATTCAATCGATATGTTAAATGATTTAGGGTTAGAGATTTTTAAAATACCAAGTGGTGAAATTACCAACTTGCCTTATTTAAGACACGTTGGCTCATTAAATAAAAAAGTAATTCTGTCTACTGGAATGTCCAATCTGAAAGAGGTTGAAGATGCATTAACTATTTTAATTAATACAGGAACACCAAAAGAAAATATAACAGTATTGCATGCAAATACGATGTATCCAACGCCAATGGAAGACGTTAATCTTAACGCTATGTTAACAATGCAAAAAGAATTTGATATTGCTATAGGCTATAGTGACCACACGCTAGGCATTGAAGTTGATATTGCAGCTGTAGCAATGGGTGCAAAAGTTATTGAAAAACACTTCACGTTAGATAAAACCATGGATGGACCAGATCATCAAGCATCATTAGAGCATGAGGAGCTAAAAGTAATGGTAAGTGCAATTCGAAATATTGAAAGGGCTTTAGGAAGTGATGAGAAAAAACCATCCCCAAGTGAGAGTGTTAATATTGATGTTGTTAGAAAATCTATAGTTGCTAATCAAGACATTAAAAAAGGTGATTTATTGACTGATAAAAATATTACCGTTAAAAGACCTGGAGGAGGCATCAGCCCAATGAAATGGGATAGTATTATTGACACAGTTGCTACCAAGAATTATCAAGTGGATGATTTGATATAATTATTGAAGATTAGCTGGTAATTATTAAGTATGAAAAATAACCAAATTTTTGAATTGATATATTTTTTGAGAAATAAGACTAAAAAGTGTGATTAGCTAGGCTGGTATCAAACTCTAAGAGCAACAGTTGATGGATTCTAATATTCGACACGATCTTCTCATAAACCTTTAACGGTGTCTGGAAATTGAGGGACTTTATGGGGCTTGTGTTGAGTGACATGGCAATTCGGTTGAGGTGTGTTTGTGAAAACTCAGAGCGGTCGATCCCTTTGGGAAAATACTGTTGGATTAAGCCATTGATGTTTTCATTTCAGTTTCTCTGCCATGGGCTGTATGGGTTTGCAAAGTTGACCTGGATCTTGAGTGTTTTGGCCAGTTCGTCATGAAGCGACATTTCTTTTTCTCGGGCATAGGTCTTTATCTTTCTCAGGCATCTGGGGACATACGGTAATTTTCGGGTAAAGGCTAGTTTAAAATTATTTTTCTAATCAAATTAATGCCTAAAAGTGGACACCCATACTGTTTCTTAGGTCTAAACTTAATTTTTGAGTAAGTTTTTGGATTTTATAAAAATTGATAATTGATAATAAGCAAATGAGAAGAATCTGCGTCATTACTGGGACTCGTGCTGAATACGGCCTGCTTTATTGGTTAATGAAAGAGATTAATGCTGATAAAGACCTAGAATTACAAATTATTGCAACTGGTATGCATCTATCTCCAGAGTTTGGTAATACCTATCAGGAAATTGAAAGAGATAATTTTACTATAAACAAGAAAGTATATATGCTGCTCTCATCTGATAGTGAGGTAAGTATTAGTAAATCCATGGGGTTAGGCATGATTGGATTTGCAGATGCATTTAATGATCTACAACCAGATATAATAATAGTCTTAGGCGATCGTTATGAGATTTTTTCAGCGGTCAGTGCAGCGATGATTGCCAAAATACCTGTTGCACATCTTCATGGTGGTGAGGCAACAGAGGGCTTAATAGATGAGTCAATTAGGCATTCAATAACCAAAATGAGTCACCTGCACTTTATTGCTACCGAGGAGTATAAAAACAGAGTAATTCAGTTAGGTGAGCAACCAGATAGAGTGTTTAATGTTGGTGGGCTTGGTGTTGATAATATTAATAAATTAAAATTATTATCTAGAACTGATTTTGAAAAGGTTATTGGTTTTAACCTTGGCGAGAAAAATATTTTAGTAACATTTCATCCGGTAACGCTAGAGAATTCCACAGCAAAAATGCAATTTCAGGAATTGTTAGATTCTATTAGTAAGCTGAAAAATACAAAAATAATATTTACAAAAGCTAATAGCGATACCGATGGAAGAGTTATTAACAACATGATTGATAATTATGTTGTTAATCATGGTAATACAATGGCATTTATATCAATGGGGCAGCTTAACTATCTTAGTGCCTTACAGTTTATGGATGTGGTTGTGGGAAATAGTTCGAGTGGCCTGCTTGAAGCACCTAGTTTTAGAATTGGAACGATTGATATTGGTGATAGACAAAAAGGACGCATCAAAGCAGATAGCGTAATAAGTTGTTTGCCTCTGAAAGCATCTATCAATACCGCTCTTGATAAGTTATATTCTGAAGATTTTCAGAATATTGTTAATAAAGTTGAAAACCCTTATGGAGCTGGTGGGGCAAGTAAAAAAATTGTAACAACAATAAAAGATATTGATTTGAGCGATATTTTGAAAAAACCTTTTTATGATTTAGAAGGTATTTATTGATGAGAGTTTTGTTAATCGGTACTGTTGAATTTTCATTGCGTGCTTTAGAAAAATTAATAGATCTAGATGTAGACTTAATTGGGGTTTGTACAAAAGAAATTTCAGATTTTAACAGTGACTTTACTGATCTAAAACCAGTATGTATTTCTAACTCAATCCCTTATTTATGTGTAGATGATGTAAATTCACAAAACAGCATTGAATGGATTCAAAATTTAAATCCAGATGTAATTTTTTGTTTCGGTTGGTCCTCGCTAATAAGAAAAGAACTTTTAAATATTACCCCAATGGGGGTGATTGGATTTCATCCTGCAAGATTACCAGAGAATAGAGGAAGGCATCCTCTAATATGGGCGATTGCATTAGGGTTAGAAAAGAGCGCGTCCACTTTTTTCTTTATGGATGAAGGAGCAGATAGTGGTGATATATTATCGCAAGTTAACTTTGAGATTTCTTATCAGGATGATGCTCGCAGTATTTATGACAAGGTGGTTGATATAGCACTCTGTCAGATAGAGGAATTTATTCCTAAGTTAAAGAAAGGAAATTACCCCAAAATTAAACAGAAAAACCAATATTCAAATACCTGGAGAAAGCGCAATGAAGCAGATGGACTGATTGATTTTCGCATGAGCAGTAGGTCTATATATAATTTAACTAGAGCCCTAACAAAACCATATGTTGGAGCTCATATAAAGTATAAAGGAAAACATATTTCTGTATGGGAAGTCAAAGAGATTGTTGGTTTTCAAGAAGGCATTGAGCCAGGAAGAATATTGAAAACTAAAAATAAAACTTTTGTTGTGAAATCATACGACGGTGCAGTCGAAGTGGTAGAGCATGATTTTAAGATACTGCCACAAGTTGGAGAATATCTATGAACAAGGTTTTAGTGGTTGCAGTACATCCGGATGATGAGGCGCTTGGTTGTGGTGGTACGCTACTGAAACATAAGGCTAATGGCGATGAAATTCACTGGTTAATTTCCACCGATATAAAAGAGTCTGACGGTTTTGACAAAACAGTAATTAATGAAAGAGATGTTGAAGTTAAAAAAGTTGAAAAATTGTTTAATTTTAACTCAGTAAGTAAATTGGGTTTATCTACTACTAAAGTAGATGAATATGGTATGAGCGAATTGATTGCTAAAATTTCATCTGTGATAAATAAAATAAAACCGAATATTGTTTATTTACCTTTTAAAGGCGATGTGCATAGTGATCATAAATATATATTTAATGCGGTATATAGTTGTACAAAATCTTTTCGTTACCAATTTATTAAGAAAATTTATATGATGGAAGTTCTAAGTGAAACTGAATTTGCTTGTAGTATGAAAGAAGATGTTTTTATACCAAATGTATTTATTGATATAAGTAATTATTTGGGTAAAAAAATTGAAATAATGAAGGTTTATCAAAGTGAGATAGGCGAGCATCCGTTTCCTAGAAGTGAAAGAAACATAAGAGCATTAGCAACTTATAGGGGTGCAACAGCTGGCTGTGAGTATGCAGAAAGTTTTATGCTGATTAAGGAGATAAGCTAGATGACTGTTCGGATAATTGCAAAGTTAGATGTAAAGCCGCCTTATTTATTGAGAGAAACGAATGATTAATAGGAGTGATTATTTTAGAAAATATTTAAATTTTTTTTGGTTAAGGCCTGAAAATGCACTTTTATTAGCTATAAGGGCTGAAAAGTATAGAGAAACCGCAAGATTTATGGGTTCTTATAATATGGATGTTTCATGTGGCGATGGTGTTTTTTCATTTATTGCCATGGGTGGTGAGTTATCTTCTGATTCTGATATGTTTAGAGGCATTAGGGCAACGAGAGAAAGGGTTGGAGATTATGATGTGTTTGACTACTATAACGAATCATATTTTGTTGATGTCATAAAAAAACCTGACTATTGTTATAGTTTGGGTACTGACTGGAAAGAAAATCTCGTAAAGAAGGCGGGACTATTAAACTATTATGATGAATTAGTTGTCCATGATAACAATAAATACTTTGATTTAAAAAGTGGAAGTGTAGATTACATCTATAGCAATAGTTTTTATTGGGTGGAAGACTATATAAATCATTTAAAAGATCTTATTCGCATGCTTAAATTTGGAGGTTGTCTCGTATTAGAGGTCAAAACCTCTGCTATTAAAAACTTTTCAAGTAAAGTTTACGCTCCATTTATGGGTGATAAATTTCATTCCATTATTGATGCAGGAAGAATGTCAACTTGGAAAGGTTTAATTTCTTTAAGTGAATATGATGGATTGTTCTCAGATTTAAATGTTGATATTATTTCTCGGGAGCCTGTTTATGGTGGGTCTATAATGAAGGCTTGGGATATTGGTTTAAGACCACTATTTAAACCATTGTCGAAAATGGTGAATTCTTTGGATGAAAACTCAAGGAATAAAGTCAAGTTAGATTGGTGTGAAACCTTTTATGATTTATTTGATGAATATGTTAGTAATTATTCATGTAATTCAGATCCGGATGATGTAGTTGAGTGGATCTATGTGTTAAGAAAAAAATAGGTTATAGCCATTATGAAGAATCAAAAAGGCGCTGTTTATATAGTGCATGCTGTAGATACTGAAGGGCCTCTTTATGAAGGTCTTGAAAAGTGTTTCTCTCGAATAAATTCACTGTTTGGAATCAACCTCTCCCCTAGCCTTGAAAACCTAGAGAAATTAAAAAAAGGCGAGTTAGAATTAAATGGTATAGAAGATGAGGTTTCTTCCTTTGTTAAAAGGAGCTTATATAAAGAATCATGGGCTGATATAGATGCTATGCATGAAGTATTTATGAGTAAAAAATGGAGAGCTAGAGCCAAAGATTCATTGGGAAAGCCATATGTTGCTTCATGGTTTTGTATGGATCATGTTGGATTTAATTATAACCCTAGAAGAAGAGCTACAGGTTATCACGAGATTTACAAATACTACGATTCAAAAATCAAAGAGTATGATCTAAAAAGAGATAGAATATATTGGCATTACCATCCAATGTCATTTTCTCATCATGCTCATAGAATGGGCTACAATTACAGTTATTCTGGCAATTTACATAATGAGATCTTATCTAGGAGAATTATTGACAAAAACTGGTTCCCAGTAGCAAATAGACCAGGTGGTCATATTGAAACTTATGATATTAATGCATGGTTAGAACAATGGATTCCTTTTGATCTTGCTAATCAGTCAGTCTTAGAAAATCCCACTTCCTATAAAAGTATGTTGTTTGACAGGCATGGAGATTGGAGAGGAGGTTTTCCAGATTGGATTATTTACCATCCAAGTTTATATGATTATAGAAAAAAAGGAGAATTAAAAAGGTGGATTAGTAGATGTTTAAATATTGGTGGGCGATATTCAAGTATAGAGTTGAAAGATATAGAAAATGCTTTTGAGGCAGCCAATTCAGGGAAAAAGGTCTTGTTGTCTTATACAAATCATGATTTTAGAGATATGGTTTCAGAAACTGAAGGAATTATAAGAAATATTAGTAATGTGGCAAAGAAATTTTCAGGAGTTGATTTTTATTGGGCTAATGCAGTTGAGGGATTTCGTGCGGTTTTAGATATGGAGAAGGAAAAGCCAGTAGAACTTGATATTAATGTAAATAGCAAGTTTATAAATATAAAAGTAAAGTCTGGCAATGTTTGGGGAGTCCAGCCATTTTTAGCAATTAAAACTAAAGATAATAGATATCTTCACGATAATCTTATAATTAATCCTGATCAAACATGGACATATTGTTTTTTAAAAGAGTCTGTAGAATTTGATGATATTTCTAATATCGGAATAGCATGTAATGATACTCAGGGTAATACATTTGTATATAATATTGACACAAATAATATGAAATCTGTAATCAATAAATATAACTGTGATGACTGGATGTAAAATAAGCTCAAAAGCTCAAATTTTGATTATAGGTTCATATTGGAGTTAGACTGAATATATTACTTAATTATTAGGTTGTCATCCAAATCTATCAGCAACCATCTATCAAGTAAATGTCTTTAGATGATAAAGTAGATCGCCACATTTATGAAATAAAGTTAATGGAGAATGGGAGTTAACAAGGCCTATTTGGAAAGAAAGTTCGTAAGGCAAACAGGATAAATTTTAAAAGATTTAAGCGGTTAGTTTTAATGACGTCTTCTTTTTGGTAGCTGATCTTAAACTCCAAGAGCAACATTTGATGGGTTCTGATGTTCGATCACAATCTTTTCATAAACCTCCAGCGGTGTCTGTTGGATAGGGTAGGAGATCGTTTGATTTATCAGCTAGTCGTGGAGGTAGAGCGGCAAGAATGGAGGCTACCATCCTGATACTACTCTTCCTCTTTCTCAATAGAAAGATGGTTGTAGTGTCTATTTATGGCAACACCTTATACGATTGGTGTTGCGCTTGGGATTAGAGGCTAGCATGCAAAAAAGGACATATGAATATGAAGACTTGGAAAAAAATAATCCTAAAGCAGTTTGATACAATGCATATGGCAATCAAGCTGTTAGATCATGAAAAAGCCCGTATTATATTGATAGCTGATGACACTAATTATCTTATTGGTACAGTTACAGATGGGGATATTAGGCGTGCATTACTTCAAAATATAACCATGGAATCCCCCTTATCTGAGGTGATGCATAAAAATCCTATAGTTGCCAAAGTAGGAGATAGTGAAGCTGTCATGTTTTCTATAATGAAAAAACAACAAATTATGCAGATACCCATTGTGGATGATAATTTTAAGATTGTTGGAGTCGAAACAATAAAAAATATAATTGAGAAAGATGGATATGATAACCCTGTTCTTTTGATGGCGGGTGGGTATGGTACTCGTCTACATCCTTTAACGAAAGAAATACCAAAACCACTTCTTAAAGTTGGGAATAAGGCTTTACTTGAAACTATTTTAGAACATTTCATTTCTGCTGGCTTTCATGAATTTTATATATCAGTACATTATAAAGCCGGTATGTTGAAAAAATATTTTGGCGATGGAAGTAACTGGGGAGTATCTATTAATTATATTGATGAGGAAAAACCATTAGGAACGGCAGGCGCTCTTAGTTTGTTGCCAAATTCCATACCTAACCTTCCAGTTGTTGTTATGAATGGCGATATATTGACAAAAGTAGATATTAAAAGAATGCTTGATTATCACGTAGAAAACAATGATGAGGCTACAATTTGCGTAAGGGAGTATGATTTTCAAGTTCCTTATGGGGTGGTTAATATAAAAGATAATCTGGTGACTAGTATTGTTGAGAAGCCAACTCATAATTTTTTTATTAATGCAGGTATTTATATTCTGAGTTCGAATTTAGTAAAAAATATAAAAGTCGATAAATATTTAGACATGCCCAACCTCTTAAGAACAATAATCGAGAGTTCAGGGAAAGTAAATATATTCCCCATTCATGAGTATTGGTTAGATATAGGTCAAATTGAACAATATGAAAAGGCGCAATTTGATATACGGACCGTATTTTTGTGATCAATAGCAAAAGTGTGCTTGCAATTATTCCGGCTAGAGGAGGTAGTAAAAGACTGCCCCATAAAAACATATTAGATTTTGCTGGAAAACCATTAATTACATGGACTATTATGTCCGCAAAAAATAGTAGATATATAGATAATATAATTGTATCTAGTGATAAAAATAAAATTTTAGCCTTGGCAAAAAGCATGGGTGTTGATGTTGTAAAAAGACCTGAGGAGTTATCTAGAGATGAGACAACCTCATTTGACGTGGTTAAACATGCGATTGACAACATAAAAAGACATGATTATATAATTCTGTTACAACCTACAAGTCCACTTAGGACTAGTCAGCACATAGATGAGTCTATTGGGTTTTTAGTAGAAAAAGAAGCGGATGCAGTGATATCGGTTTGTGAAGTGGAACATAGTCCACTGTGGATGAATGTATTGGGTGATGACTGTAGTATGAATCATTTTTTATCGCAAGATATTAAAAATAAAAGAAGTCAAGATCTGAGGCAGTATTTTAGATTAAATGGAGCTATATATATATCAAATATAGATGCTCTGTTGAAAGAGGGTGGTTTCTTCATAAGGGATAAAATTTATGCGTATATTATGAAAAGTGCTGATTCTATTGATATTGATAATATAGTTGATTTTAAAGTGGCAGAGCAAATGTATTTTTTAAGCAGAAGTGATAACAAAGATGACTAAGGTTGTATACAGTATATCCTCTAGATGCTGAGAGTTCCCTATATGAGTCTTTTGATGCGACTTTTCTTGAAGGACGTGTTTAACTCAGAATATAAGGCCGGTTATGAGATGTTGGAGAAGTTAAGAAATAAGGGGATTGATTTATAATGGCTGAAGAACCAGTATTTATTAGTGGTTTATATAGGAGTGGTACTACTATATTGACTAGAATTATAGATCAAAGTGATGAGATTAGCTGTACTTACGATACCATACACTTTTTAAGGTTTTCTTATGGGAAATATTTACCTATAGAAAATCGTTATGAAGAATTGTTAAATGATACAAATAAAAGGATTTCGAGTAAGTTTAATCTTAGTTTTGATGTGTCAAAAGCTATATCATGTATAAAGAATGAATCTAAGATAACAGAAGCTACAGTGTACAACTGTATTATGCATCATTTTTTAAATAACTCTAATAATAAAGAAAGATGGGCAGAAAAGACACAAGTCGAGTGGGAAAGCATACCCGATTTTTTAAATATGTTTCCAAATGGAAAGGTAATTCATATTTACAGAGATCCTAGAGCTGTATTAGCATCCTTCAAGCACAAGACTATTCATACAGGGAGTATGTATTTAGACGCTATTTTCGCATCGTTAGCGATGTTTAACTTTCTTCAGGAGAAGAAAGTTTGTAATAACGAAAGGGTGTATATTTTAAAGTATGAAGATTTTGTAGGTAGTCCTGAGAGATTCATTAAAGATATTTGTAATTTTTTGAATATGACTTATAGCAGTAAAATGTTGGATGTCTCAAGTTTTAAAGATATTCATGGTAAGAAGTTTGATACAAACTCAGCATTTACAGGTCAAAAAAAATCTATCAATGACTCAAGTGTAGGTATATGGAAAGAAAAGCTTAGCAATATTGAAATATACCTTACTGAAATGATCCTAAAAGACAAGATGATTGACTTTGATTACTCGTTGTCTGGCATTGACTTATGCAAAGAGGAGTTTCTTGAGTTGCACTCATTATTACATGATGATTTTCTGTATAAACGATATAAGTACTGGTTGAAGTTTGGCAATGGCCAGCAAGCGTATCCAAATAAGGAACAAGCTTATGAATAGCGGCTCTCAAAAAAAAGCAGTAGTATTTGTTGCAAGTGAACAAAAGGCTTTTTTGTTATCTGTAGTGCACTTATTAGAAAAAAAATATAATTACAAGGTAATAATTGCGGCAAGAGATAAATATGTAATTAAATTTGTAGAAGGGTTGTTGCCTGATAGAAAGTTTGATATTGATGTCTCTAGATTGACTGTTGAATTAGATGAAAGTTGTGTAATCGAAGAAGCAATGGTAATTGAAAAAAAATATAAGTTTAATTTTTCGAAATTAATCTCGGAGGATAGAGCATTGGGACAAGGTTACTTAAGTAATGCGGAAAAAGTTCCTGATATTATTCGTGCTTCATGGTCACATAAAAGAAAGCTAATTGAAGTAATTACTGAATTTAAAAAAATAGAGAATATTGTTAGAGGATCAGATTTGGTTATTGAACTGGCTGTTACAAATGAAAAATATTTGCCCTGTAATAGACTAAATATTCCGATATTCGGATTTAGATCAATCAAGTTTGGTAACAGAATGTTTTGGAGTAATAATCCATACAATTCAAGCAGTAAATTCATAGATAGAATAAAGTCAAATTTAAGTCTAAGTTTAGAAAAAGATGAAGTTTATGAGATATTAGGTGCGGGAGAGGCTGTGAATAATGGTGTTAATTTTTCATTGAGGAATTCTATGTTTTTATTTTCTAAACTATTTATAAACGATACGAAAAATTGGTTAAGGGGTATGCAAAAGAAAAACTCCTATCATTATTTGGGCTGGGCTCCAACAATTTTTAGAAAGCTGTTGCATTATAATTTTGTTAAAAGAAAATCCATTTTTATTGAAGATGTAAAAGGGTACAAATTAGTATTTTTTGCGTTACATCTTGAGCCTGAGAGAGCGCTTCAAAACTACTCTCCGGAATTCTCGAACTCAATGGAAGCAATTATTTGGATTTCTAAGTCATTGCCAGCTAACTATTTACTACTAGTTAAAGAGCAAGTTTTGAGTTATGGGATACGTTCTAAATGGTATTATCAACAATTAATAAAAATGCCAAATGTGGTCTTAGTTAATCCAAAAGTCCATAGTTGGGAGTTAATTAGTTGTTCTGAAATTGTTGCAACTATAACAGGCACTATTGGTCAAGAGGCGGTTCATCATAAAAAGCCAGTATTATCTTTTGGAAAACATCAAGTTATAAATCACTTACCAACAGTGTGTTATGTATCAAACTATAGCGAAACAAGTAAGGCAATAAATTTATTTCTATCTAAAAAATTAAAGAATCATGATTTTATTCATTCAAAGAGAGTTTTGGCACAAGCACAGCTTGATTCTTCAATAGATTTTCCAAAATATAAGGATCTTAAAAATTCGAAAGAGATAGGTGAAGCTATAGCGGGTAAGGCATTGGAGAGCCTGTTTTCTGAATATCCTAGCCTAAATTGATGTGGAGTCTTAACTAGTTAAGCGGCTCTTTTCTGCAAATTCTGAGTAAAACTTTATATCGATTTTCCTTACTATGATTAAATCTAAATTCACATTCATTTAAGTGTAATTCAAACAAGCTTGTATTCATTACTCTGAACTTTGATAGCCTTGCTTCCTCTTTTTAACAGTCCCTTAATCGTTTTACCATTGGCGCTACAGCTGCGTTTTCTGCGGACGCACCGTGGGGAAAACAGGATTCATCGACTTCAATATGGCCAACGAATGGAGCAGATTCAATCTGTAATAATGTAAAAATTATTTGTCGTAATAAGTGTAAAAATTGTTAATGGTATTGATGTTAGAATTAGTTAATTCACCAGAAAAATAGCAAAAACTTCTCTGCATTTTTTCTCAGAAATCAATGGGTGATTGTAATACTTATTTTCCCTTGTCATAATCAGTATTTTAAGAAATTATAAATTGCCTAACTAGTTAAGAACATTAATGTGAATTTTATGATTATTAAACAAAAACAAGATTGGGAATTTAATGTTCTTCAAATATATAACTATAAGCTTTCAGGTAAGTTAGAAGGGTATTTTGATTTTATTAAGAAAAACCATTATAAATTAGACGGAGATATCTGTGAAGTTGGTGTGTACCGTGGTTTTTCTATTTTGGCTACAGCTTTATTGTTAAAAGAATTGGGGAGTGATAAAAAGGTATGGGGATTTGATAGTTTTGCTGGATTTCCCTCTTATCATTCAAATGATGATTTAAATAAATTTGTAGATTTATATGATAGGGGTGCTATTACAGAACAACATTTCAAAGATACTCAGTTAAATATACAGCTCAAAGAGTTTATGTCTGAGTCTCCTGTTTCGGCATCCAATATAAGCACTTCAACAGATTTTTCTGAGACATCTTTATCATTATTAGAGAGGAAAATTTCTCATTTGAAGTTAGATAATATCATATTGGTTGATGGTGATTATAAAGATACAATGATGCAGAAAACACATACAAATGTTAAATTTATGTCGGCTCTAATAGATTGTGATCTTTATGAAAGTCATAAAATTTCTCTACCTTTTGTGTGGGATAGAATGCCAATTGGAGGTTATATGTTTCTTGATGAATACTATTCATTAAAGTTTCCTGGAGCACGTATTGCGACTAATGAATTCTTTTCTGATAAGTTGGATAAACCAGAAATGTATCCACGTAAACCGATGGATTTCGAACGCTGGTTTGTGAAAAAAATTCAGCATAAGAAATGAATATTCTTGCAATAATCCCTGCCAGAGGGGGGTCAAAAAGTGTTCCAAGGAAGAACATTGTAAAAGTAAATGGTAGGCCATTAATTAGCTATACAATAAGTGCTGCATTGAGAGTAGACCGTTTAACTGATGTAGTAGTAAGTACAGATGATCCTGAAATTGCTGAAATATCAAGAGAGCTAGGTGCGCAAGTACCTTTTGTGAGACCTATAGATTTAGCATCTGACCAAGCACAATCAGCACCTGTAATTGAGCATGCGTTGAATTTTATGGAAAAGGCTAAAGGTCTTAAATATGATGCTATTCTTATGCTGCAACCGACTAGCCCTTTGCGCACATCACAACACATTGAGGAATCATTAGACCTTTTTACATCAGAGGAATGTGATTCAGTCGTGTCCATAGTTTCTGTTGGCGGAAATCATCCTTTTCGAATGAAGCGTTTGATAGATAATCAACTGGTAAATTATATCGATCAAGGGTTCTGGGATATGCGCCCTAGACAATCTTTGCCAGATGTTTATATTCGTAATGGGGCGATTTACTTAATCAGCAGAAATGTGTTTATGCAACAACATCAACTGATAGGCGATAGGTGTCTTGGTTATGTTATGAATGATTCTGAGTCGACAAATATTGACACGCCTATTGATTTAAAAATTGCTGAAGTATTATTACAAGAAAATAATGCGAATAAAAATTCTTTGTCCAGAGCCAAATAGTTTTAGTCAAAAAGGCTTAGAGTACGCGGGCAGTTTCTCACAACTTACTGCTAAAACGCTTTCAAAAGACGAATTTGAGCAGATAGCACCGCAATTTGATGTTGTTTTAGTGCGTTTTAATACTAAGGTTGGGTCAAATATTTTTGGAAAAGAATCAAAGATTAAAGTTGTGATATCGCCCACAACTGGTCTGGATCATATAGATATGAAGTCAGCAAAATTAAATGGCATAAAGGTTTTTCATTTACGTGGAAAAAAACGCTTTTTAAAAGGTGTAAGTGGTACTGCTGAATTATCAATTGGACTAATGCTCTCAGTTATGCGCAAAATTCCGCAGAGTTTTTCATTTGTCAAAAGTGGGGGGTGGGAAACGGGGGCCTTTCGTGGTAATGAGGTGGCGGGAAAAACACTAGGTGTTATCGGCTGTGGTAGGCTTGGTTCTAAGGTATCCAGAACGGCAGTTGCATTAGGAATGAAGGTTATTGCATATGACCCTTATATCTCCAGGTTTCCTGCAGGTGTAGAAGTGAAGAGCACTCAATTAGACTTGTTTAACGAAGCAGATATTATTAGTTTGCATGTTCCTTTATCAGATAAAACCAAACACTTGATAAGTGATGGTGAGATAAGTCAAATGAAGGATGGGGTAGTTATTATTAATACTTCTAGAGGAGCAATTATTAAGACAAGTGCATTACTGGCTGGGTTGAGCAGCGAACATGTATCGGCTGCAGCTTTAGATGTGATAGAGGATGAGTGCCTCATGAAGGGCATTCTTCATCCTTTAGTCAAATACGCTTGTGAGCATGAAAATTTACTCATCACTCCACATATTGGCGGTGCGACTTTTGAATCAGTCGAAAAGACGGATTTATTTATATTAGAAAATTTCCACAAGAAGATGATTGATGATTATGACTAATAAAAATTTACAAGAAAAATATGAAGACGTGTATAAAAAAGGAAAGGAGGAGTTTTTCTCACGCTTTATAAATGGGAAAGACATTAGCGAAACAGATGAGGTGGTGTGGAAATCTACTGATTGGTCTAATAAAAAAGTAATTGATGTGGGGTGTGGCACTGGTGAAACTGCTGCAGGTATTGCAAGGCTGGGAGCTACTTCCGTGCTCGGTATTGATTATAGTGACAATGCCATTAAGATTGCGAATGGTAGACACAACATAGAAAACTTAAATTTTAAAGTAGGTTCATTTGAAAATATCAAATCATCAACTTCAGATTTATTTGATGTGGTTCTATCACTTGGAACACTTGAGCATATGGATAACCCGAAGGCGGTATTACATGAAATGCTTTCAATGGTAAATAAAAATGGAAAGGTTATTTTGTCATGTCCATACTTTATTAATATAAGAGGTGTTGTGTGGATGACTTTAGCATTAGCATTAGATGTTCCAATGTCACTTACCGATAAACATTTTATATCGCCATTTGATATTAAAGAGTGGCTGATGGGTACGGGTTTTGAGTTAAGCAAAACAACCTATTTTGATTATGAGCGGGCAAATGGGGCGCTGATGCTAGATGATTTGGATAAAAGATTGAAGAATGCACTAAAGGATGCAGAGCTGCCTGTAGAAGGGGTTCCCAAACTAATGGAATTTCTGACAAATGTTGTAAATCATGAGTCGAACTCATTACAAGCAATGAATGGTAGTTCTGCCTTATATATTATTGACAGGGAAAAATAACATGACAAAAATAATTGCTGAATTTTGTCAGAATCATAATGGGGATTTCGATTTATTAGCAAGGATGATTGATGCTGCCGCTGAATCTGGGGCAACCCATGGGAAAATGCAAACCATCCTCGCAGATACAATTACGTTTAGGCCACAATTTGAAGAAGGGTTAATACAAGATGGAAAAATTAAGTCCATTAAACGGCCATATGGGCAAGAGTACGACCGCCTTAAGAACCTTGAAATATCATCATTAAATTCTGAGAAATTCGTACAGATTTGTAAGCAGAGTGGTTTAATCCCTATGACGACCTGTTTTGTTCGTGAACATATAAATCACCTTTCTGCGCTGGGTTTTAAATCTATTAAAGTAGCCAGTTATGATTGTGCATCTTTTCCTTTATTAAGGGAGTTGGTTGAAAATTTTAATGAAATTGTCGTTTCAACGGGTGCGACTTATGATGATGAGGTTATGTATGCCTCTGAAATTCTTAAGGGTTCTAATTACGCCATGCTTCATTGCGTAACTTTATATCCAACCCCATTGGATCAGGTGAATTTAGCAAGAATGGAATGGCTTCGTTCATTAGCACCGAGCGTTGGCTATTCAGATCATTCGTTGGTGGCTGAAACGGGTGTTTTGGCATCTAAGGGTGCTCTTGCGCTTGGTGCTGATATTCTAGAGAGGCACTTTACACTTCTTCCAGAAGATGCAACAAGAGACGGCCCTGTTTCTATAAACAAAGAGCAATTGCAGGAACTTTCAGATTTTTCAAAATTATCTTTAGGAGATCGATTGTTGAAAATGGAGATTGAATACCCGAATTGGAAAGTCATGGTTGGTAATAAAAAAAGAACTTTGACGGATGAAGAATTATTAAATCGCGATTATTATCGTGGACGATTTGCAAGTAAAAGGAAAAGTTTTAAAGCTGGGGATCGAATGATTTTTAATTGGGAAGAGACGCCATTAGGATGATCGATTTTATAAAGTCATTGGTTACAGTTGCAGATCCAAAAGAAAGTATTGATGCCGTTGTTCGGAGGATGGCCAAACAATCTCAAGATGTTTTATATTCAGGCATTGTTGTTGTTCTGGATAAGAAGGGTGTTTTGTTGGGAGTTGTAACAGACGGGGATATTAGGCGTTCTTATGCGAGAAATATTTCTTTTTTTAGTGAAATTGCTCAAATAATGGTAAAAGACCCCGTCACAATTTCAGAAAGAACAGTAGAAGCTCTAATCCCATCAGAGGTTGTTCGAAAAGTTCAGCTTGATGAAAGACTCCATGCCGAGTGGGTTCGATATGTTTTGGTCATTGATGATAACAATAGATTAACTAATGTTATTGACTATATTGATGTACTACAAAATAGCACTGGATTAGTAAATAGGGTTGCAGTAATTGGTATGGGTTATGTTGGCTTAACATTAGCTGTTTCTTTAGCAAATCGAGGGCATCAAGTAACGGGTATTGATATTCAAAGGAGTTTGATTGACGCATTGAACAAAGGTAATCCCCATATATTGGAACCTGGGTTGCTAGATATTCTTAAAGCGAATTTAGAGTGTAAGAGTATTGAATTTTGTTCAGTATTTGAATCAGTAAACCATCAAGTATATATAGTTGCTGTTGGAACGCCATTGGATGCAGCATCCAAGCCTAACTTATTATATTTAATTGAAGCTCTTAGTGAAATATCTAAGGTATTGAAAAAAGGTAACCAAGTGATCTTGCGGTCAACTGTACCTGTTGGTGTAACCCGAGACATTGTAATTCCGTATCTTGAAGAGAAAACGGGCTTAATAGCGGGTGAAGATTTTTATGTTTCATTTTCACCTGAAAGAACAATTGAGGGTATGGCAATGCATGAACTTAAGACATTGCCACAGATTGTAAGTGGTTATAGTTTGAAATGTACCCAGATGAGTGCAGAATTTTGGTCAACTTTAACCCCAACTGTTGTAAGAGTTGATTCACTTGAGGCAGCAGAAATGGTTAAACTTGCAAATAATACATTTAGAGATATTTCGTTTTCCTTTGCAAATGAATTAGCACTTTTAGCCGATAATTATAATGTGAATGCATTCAAACTTATTAATGCGGCTAACGAGGGGTATCCAAGAAATAAGATTCCTACTCCCAGCCCTGGTGTTGGCGGGTATTGTTTAACCAAGGATCCGATTTTATTTAGTTGTACGGCTGAAGGCTTAAGACCTGATGCTGTGTTGGGCATAGCTAGTCGTACTATTAACGAACGGGCAGCTATGTATCCTGCTAAATTAATTGAAAAATATGTAACGAAAAAAGGCATTTTAATTTCTGAGTGTAATGTTTTAATTTTAGGAGTTGCATTTAAAGGTGTTCCAGAAACAGCTGATATTCGCGGCTCTGTTGCTTTTGACATTAAGGATTCATTAAGTAAAAGTGTTAAACGAATTATTGCATGTGATGCAGTTGTATCTCCAGAGGAATTACATCAAGCAGGTTTTGAAGCTACCAAAAATATTTCTGAAATAATGAGTGAGATTGATGTGGTGTTAATATTGAATAATCATCCTGATAATATACGATCAGAAATTTATTCCCCATCATCTAAAGGCAGGCTTTTGTTTGATGGTTGGCATCAGTATGATGCTGCTGAAATTGAGAGTATTCCTGGGCTTGAATACGCGACAATGGGCTATATGACAGAATGATAGGCAAATTCATTTGAGTTCAAAAAAGATTGGGCTAGTGGCTTGCTCTAATGGATATGGTCATATTCGCCGATTATTATTATTATCGGTAGCGTTAAGAAAATGTTCAGCATTAGTGGTATTATTTGCACCATTGAAAGTGGCAGAAAGATTATCTAAAACTGAAAGAATTAATTTGCCAGTAGTAGTTGATTTTGATAGTCAAACCAAGAAATCTGATTGGTTTAAGAGTGATGTTGAGTCCTGGATTGCAAGACTTCCTTGTCTTTCTGGGTTTGATATTGTGGTCAGTGATAATTTAATAGAGATTCTTAAAATACGGCCTGACGCATGGCTTTCGGGATCATTTTTTTGGCACGAAAGTTTAGATGGTTTTCCTGATCAATTAAAGAATCAGTCGCGAAAACTATTACGCGAATATCACCCGAGAATGATATCGAGTAGAATGTTTTCATCAGATAAGCTTTATCAATATACAAATCTTTATGAAGTAGGGTTGTATTCATCATGGCTATTATCTCCGGTTGGCATAGAAAAGCAAGATGCGTTAATAGCATGTGGTCTTAGTGGGGCAGTTGAAGAGCAAACAAAATGTTTCGTTAAGTCTCTCGTAAAAACAAATAATCCAGTATTCGAACGGGTTTGGGTTGACCCTATTTTGTTACCGGCTAACCCACCATCATGGATGCTTTCAGCCACTTTTAGTTCTGAAATGTTCAAACAGATACTTGTAGCAGTAATTAGGCCTGGCGTTGGAACTATAACTAATGCGCTTACAGCAGGAGCAAGAGTGTTTTCCTTTTATGAACAGGGAAATAGTGAAATGAGTACTAATGCCTATTTAATTCAATCATCGGGTGTTGGTATAGATGCATTAACTATTGATAATGCATGGAATGAAGCAAAATTATTTAAGAAAGATAGCAATGCCCAACAATTACATTCACAAAACATTGAATGTTTAGATCTGGATGGCGCTAATCAGGCTGCAGAGATTATCATGGATTCATAATGGTTACGATAAGACAATTTTTTTTAATAATGTTACAGAGATTCTTCATAAGTATTTCACCTAAAGCGATTGCTTGTGTGTTGAGAGTATTTATTCGGATGAGATTGAGTAACGGAAAAGATACTTTATGGTATCGTAATCGCTGCAATAAATTGACAATCTTGGCATTAGACTCAGAAAGGTATAGAGGCGATCTGAGTGTTTTAGCACATTCAGGTCAGTTGCGTGTTCTACATATTCGCCAAGGCTGGCAGAATATATTGATACAAGGTTTTTTTTCTGAAAAGTATTATGTTCATGACATTGTGAATGCTCGTCTAGGATCAAGATTGTATGAAGAACATTTGGCAGCCCAAGCGCATGTCGCTAAGGTCTTAGAATGGTTATATAAGTTGGTAACGGTCGATGCGGTTACTACAGTTCATTTCAAGTATTTATCTGACTACTATTGGACAGATGCGTCCGAAAAATCAAATATTCCTTACATTTTACTTCATCGAGAATGTAACTTAATGTCACCAATAATATTTGATATCGTTAAAAACATGATGGAGAAACAAGGATATTTTCATGGTAGTCATGTTGTCGTCCATAACCAAAAAGCAAAAGAAGTTTTTATTCAGTCAAAGTTTTTCGATGCAAGAAAAATAACTGTTGCTAGTGCTTTGCGAATGGATGATCTTATTAAGAGTATCAATAAATATTCTAGTGTCGATTATAAATATAAGATAAAAAAAAGGAGAAAACGATTTATTTTATTTTATTTTCCTTTTAATTCAGTAAGTTTTGGCACCACTCGAACTGATATCGATTTGGGGGGTTATGGTTTAGACGAGGGTATTTGGGATAAAAGTAAAGAATTATTTACTGAGTTACACCATACAATACTTCGGTTAGCAGAAAGTAATACAGATGTTGACTTTGTGATTAAGCCTAAAAAAGTTTTTATGAAAGGAGGTGAATGGGATTTTTTTAAAGAAGTCGTTTCGAGTTCTGGCATAGAGGTTGAAGCATTAGATAATTATGTAGTTGATGCAGATTTAGATGTACATGAACTAATTAAAAATAGTGATATTATCTGTGGGTTACAATCTTCAACAACAATTGAGTCAGCAATTTTGGGAAAGCGTGTCGTATTTCCATTTTTTAATAATTATATGAAAACTGCTTACTTTCGGCAATTTCCATGGAGAGAGTATTTGCAGTTATTTGATGTGGCTCTGTCGTGTAAAGAATTTGAAGTTATATTTAGTGATGCGCTTGAAAATCCATCAGTCAGTGACAGCATAATGAAGCAAAGAAAAGAATTATATCTTGAATGTTTTGATGACTTGAGTGGTTCTGCAGAGCGAAACTATATAAAAGCCATTATTAAAACCATCAATAGAAAATAACTATGTGGATATGAAATGGATTTATAGGCTTAATAACTATGGAATTAGCCACCCTATAATCATATTGATATTTATTTTATCTTTTATCTCAATAGCCACCCAAATGATTGGTCTTGGGGTGTTTATTCCAATTTTTCAGAATATAATTGGTGGGGAACTCACGCAAGGTGTGGAATTTAATGATGATCCTATTTTAGGGTATGTATTTAAGGCGATATTATTTTTTGGTTTTAATGTCACCTTAGAATCACTATTAGTATTTGCTTTTTTATTCTATTTTTTAGGCCAGATATTTTCTTTTCTTATTTCTTATATTACAGTGTACTATCAAAATAGTATGGTTTTTAATATTAAGAATAGGTTTTTTGAATATTATTTAGATGCTGACTCAAATTACTATGATAAGGTTAAAATAGGCGATTTTGTTAATATTGTAACAACAGAGTTGGGTGTAGCAGTTGTAGGTGTTATTGCACCTATAAAATTAATGGTTGCTATCGTATCTGCTATTGGGTCATTAGCATTTCTTTTATATTTATCAGTTGAATTGACATTTTTAGTAGTTTTGTTGATGTTGTTTGTTGTTCCATTGCCAGCAGTTTTAATAAAAAAATCTACTGCTTTAGGTAAAAAAAATACACGTTACAATTCACTATTTGTTAGTTTTCTTTTAGATCGTATGCGATCACCTAGATTAGTCCGTCTGTCAAATACAAAGTCGCACGAGATTAATGCGTATTCGTCTATAACGGAAGATCAACGGACAACAATATTTAGGCTTCATGTTTTAAAGCAAGTTATTGGAATTGTTTTTGAACCATTAGTTGTTTTGATTAGTTTGTTAATGCTCTATATTGCTGTCATTTATTTAGGGATTGAATCAAGTATCATTATGATTTTTATGGTTATTTTGGTGCGCATGATTCCTATCATGCGCTCCATTCTTAATCTTAAACAATCTATTAACCGATTTAAGGGGCCTATAGGCGCAATAGATAATTTACTTTCTGAGATAGGGTCTACAAAAAAAGAGTTAAGTAATGGTCATATTTCTCAGAGTATAAAAGATAGCATAGGGCATATAAATTCAATAGAGTTAGATTTAGTGTCGTATAGATATGTCAATTCTTGTGAGTTAGCACTTTCGAATATTTCGTTGGTATTTAATTCTGCAACAAGTTATGCAATTGTAGGTCCGTCAGGAAGTGGAAAATCAACATTAATTGATATTATCTCAAGTTATCGAGGCCCTACTAGTGGGAATATATTATTGGATGGTGTTTTGGTCGGTGAGCATCAAGAAAAACGCCTTTGCGACTTAATTTCTTATGTGCCTCAAACCCCGCAGATTTTTGATGGTAGCATTATTGATCATATTTCATATGGTGTAACAACTTATTCGCAATTAGATGTAAAAAAAGCAGCGAAATTATCTGGATCATATGATTTTATTGAGAGGTTAGACAAGGGTTTTGATAGTCATTTAAAAGATAATGGGGGTAATTTATCCGGTGGGCAGCGCTTCAGGCTTGACTTGGCACGTGCCTTGTTGAGAGATGCCCCAATCTTAATTTTAGATGAGCCGACTAGTTCTCTTGATCATGAAAGTAAAAACAGTTTTGTTCATTCATTGGAAGAAATAAAAAATAGCACCATGAAAATTCTAATTGTAATTACGCACGATTTCTCAATTTTGCCAATGTTTGATAATATTATTGTAATGAATGAAGGTAAAGTGATCGCTAATGGCTCCCATGATGATGTGCTTCAAACTAGTGAGTGGTATGAAGAAGGAGTTAAGGGGTTGAAATGATCGGTTTAAAAAATAATTCAAAAGATGAATTCATTCTATTAGGCGTATATGTTTTTATTAACATTTTAATGTACCACTTTTCGGTAAGTGTTGACGCGCCACTTGCTGTAGGTGCCGATGTGGGCCAATACTTAAGACCGGCTAGATCATTAGTGGACTATGGTGAGTTCACAATGAACCCTCCGGGCTGGACTCCAGAAATGGGGGATTCAAGACCATTTACATTCGGCACACCCTTATATGCAATATTGCTAGCTGTTCCTTATTTTTTATTTGGACAGAATGAGATATTTTATGCGGCAGTTGTAATCATGCAGTGTAGTTTATTATATTTTATAGGGTGGCTTTCTAGGTTTTTTTTGCCTTTTTTTAATAGTAGCCGATCTATATTAATTCATTCGTTAGTAATTTTTAATCCTAATAGTTTAACAACAGCACACTTAATGCAAAGTGAAACATTATTCACTTTATTTGTTGTACTTTCTTTGTTGTATATTTTTAGATATATCAAGTATGGCTCAATAAGTGATCTTGTAATGGTAGGAATATTTGCCGGTTTATTAGCCCTAACAAGACCAGCTGGTCTTTATTTTATTTATATGATCCCCATTGTCTTACTAGCAATTAAGTTGTTACATAAGATAACAAATCAACGTACAAACATAAGCAGTCATAACTTAATCAACTCTTTTAGTTTCCTTATCCCCATACTGGTGGCTTTTTTGGTAATGTCTCCTTGGTATGCTCGCAATTATGTAAATAGCCACCAGTTTTTTTTAACATCAGAGTCAGGAATTTATTTAAAAGATAATTACCAAACCTTGATACACAGAAGCCATGGGGTAACAGAAAAAGAAGCGTTTGAATTGTCAGACAATATGCAATTAGAATATTTTGAGAAAAATGGTATTAGTCCTGATTGTTTAACTAATGAGAGGGATCCAGCATGTGGTAAAAATGTGTTTGATGCAGTTCTGAGTGGTTTACTCAATGAACCAATTGAGAACCACATTAAGGGTTTATTTTATTCTTGGGGGGCATTGTATTTTTCTGGTGGCACAAGTAATTTCAGAAATTATCTGGGGTGGGAAGGGAACGCTATAATTGTAGATTTTCATCGAGAGGAATTTAAAGGGTTGGGGTCAATTACACGGTTAATTCAGAGAATGGATGCTGATTATTTTGTAATTTTTATCTTATTTACTGGCTTTGCGATTGGTACGAGATTTATCGCGGTAGTCGGTGTTTTTAGGATACTGAGTGATCCTGAAAACATTTCGTATTTTATATCTATTATTGGGGTGTTAGCCATCTTTACAGCAATGTATTTATATTTAGGCCAGTCTCGTTTTAGAGTACCTATGGAGCCAATCTTAATGTTATTAACGGTGTTGGCATTTGCCCCCAAAAAATCAGGTGGCAAGCCCAAATAAAATTATGAAAAGGTAACTGATATTATGCAGATAGTTATCCCTATGTCAGGCTTTGGTGAGCGTTTCCGTCACGCAGGCTATACTGTACCCAAGCCACTAATCGAAATTGAAGGTAAGCCAGTTATTGCCCATGTCATTGATATGTTTCCGGGCGAGAAGAATTTCATTTTTATTTGTAATCAAGATCATCTTGACGAACCTGATTACTGTATGGCGGAGATTATTCAAAAGTATTGCCCGACTGGTCGTGTCGTTGGTATCTTGCCTCACAAACTTGGTCCCATACATGCGGTACAGCAAGCGGAGCATCTTTTAGATGCAAGTCAACCAGTTGTAGTGAATTACTGCGATTTTACTTGTTATTGGGATTGGCAGTATTTTAAACAGTTTGTGAAAGAGTCGGCTTGCGTTGGGGCGATACCGGCTTATAAAGGGTTCCATCCTCACACGCTTGGCAGCACCAACTACGCCTACATGCGTGAAACCAATGGCTGGGTTGATGATATTCAGGAAAAACAACCTTACACCCATAATCGCATGAATGAGTTTGCTTCTAGTGGCACTTATTACTTTGCTACTGCAGAGATCATGAGCGAGGCCATGCGGCTAACGACGGAGCAGAATCTTAATGTGGACGGTGAGTATTATGTCAGCCTAGCTTATAAATCACTACTTGCTAACAATCAACCCGTGGCTGTTTATTCCCTGCAACATTTCATGCAATGGGGAACGCCAGAAGATGTTGCCGAATACAACACATGGTCTAAGGTTTTTAGGCAACTAATTGCGCTACCAGCTAGTGAGTTCATGCCTAAAGGTGCTCTAGTTGTGCCGATGGCAGGCTTGGGGCAACGTTTTGCCAACGAAGGCTATGCGCTAACCAAGCCATTGATTCCAGTGTCTGGTCTGCCGATGGTAGCACAAGCCACGCGCGACTTGCCACCTAGTGAACAGCAGGTATTTGTGTTGCGTGCTGATATGCAAGGGTATGATGAAGTGGCATGCGAGTTGACAAGGCTCTATCCCAACGCTTTCATCAAAACTATCGATCAGCTGACTGAAGGCCAAGCGTGTACGGCTTTGATTGGCTTGGATACTTTAACGGATGCGTTGGGCGCAATCCCTAGTCCTGTTACCATTGGAGCTTGTGACAATGGAGCGTTATATGATCATGCCGCCTTTGAATCGATGCTCGCTAACGCAAATGTAGATGTGATTGTTTGGGGGGTGCGTGGATACCCTAATGCCAAGCGCCACCCGCGAATGTATGGTTGGATCAAGGACGATAATGGCAGGATTAGCAGTATCTCTGTCAAAACTCCGCTGGAGTCGCCTGCTACTGACCCGATTGTTTTAGGTACCTTCACATTTCGCCGTGCAGAAGATTTTCGTCGCGCAGTCGCCCGCTTACTCGCTCGGAATGGTCGAATTAACGGCGAGTTTTATATAGATTCGTGTATCAACGATGCGATTGAACTGGGACTGCGATGCTACCTATTCGAAGTTGACAGCTACTTGTGCTGGGGTACCCCTAATGACCTCCGTACGTTTGAATATTGGCAATCATGTTTTCACAAGTGGGCAGAGCATCCGTATCGGTTAGAGATGGATAAACGAGTTCCTCAAAACCAAGTATCGAGCCTTAATGCCAAATATGATGCCACGTTGTCAGATCTGCCAAGTAATCAGGCATGATTAAGCGCGAGCTAGGTATATTTCTGATCGTTGGTTTATTGACCGTACTGATTGATTTTTGGGTTTATCGAGGCTTAGTGGGGGTTGGTGTTATTGGCGTTGATATCGCTAAGGGAATTGGATTTCTTACTGGGACGCTATTTGCCTACTTCGCCAATCGCTTTTGGACTTTTGGCCATAAGTCACACGCACCAGGTAGTGTCTGGCGATTTGTCCTTTTGTATCTTTCAACATTGATGGCGAACGTCGTGATCAATGCATTAGCACTAAAAGTGATGGCTGATATTATGGCAGCCGTACCAATGGCTTTTCTACTTGCTACAGGGGTTTCTGCCTCACTTAATTTCTTGGGCATGAAGTTTTTCGTTTTTAACTCACGTACCAATTCAGGGCTTACATGAAATTTTCCTTGATCATCCCATGTTATAACGAAGCAGCCAACTTGCCTTTGTTGTTAGAACGCTGCAAAGCGCTTGCAGCCAAACCCGAGGTTGAAGTCATACTGGTTGATAATGGTTCGACCGACGACACACCATTAGTGCTCCTAAACTTGCTACCGTTATATTCTGGTTGTCGGACTGTGTGCGTCGAAAAAAACCAAGGTTATGGCTTCGGAATTATTTCTGGACTTAAAGCTGCAAAAGGTGAAATCCTTGGCTGGACACACGCCGATATGCAGACCGATCCTCAAGATGCATTACGTGGGTTAGAGTTGTTTGACAGGTACGGTCGGGACATTTTTGTAAAAGGCCGGCGTTACGGGCGTCCTTTAGCAGATGTGCTTTTTACATTAGGGATGAGTGCTTTTGAAACGCTGCTACTGCGCAAACTACTGTGGGACATTAATGCCCAGCCAACGATGTTTACACGGCGTTTTTTTGAAACATGGGTTGCTACCCCTGACGATTTTGCACTCGACTTGTATGTCTATTATCAGGCCAAAACCCAAGGGCTTAAAGTGCATCGCTTTCCAGTCATGTTTGGTGAGCGGGCATACGGTGTCTCGCACTGGAATGTTAACTGGGCGGCTAAGTGGAAGTTTATTCGCCGTACCATTGATTTTAGCCTCCAATTAAAAAAGAACATCGCAATATGAAACTTATTGCGCATCGGCGTAACACTGTGGCCAAACTTTTGAGCACTGACCCCAAGTATGGTGTAGAGGTCGATATCCGCAGTGTAGGGCAGCGGTTGATCATGCATCACGACCCGTTGGTTGCAGGTGAACCTTTTGATGAATGGCTCAATGTTTACCGGCATGGCACCTTGATTCTTAATGTTAAGGAAGAGGGTCTCGAAGCCGGTTTGATTGCGCTTATGGCAGTCAAAGGGATTGATGATTACTTTTTTTTGGACCAATCTTTTCCGTTTTTGGTGAAATGGACCGAGGTAGGTGAACGGCGCTGTGCAGTGCGGGTTTCTGAGTTCGAGTCGATAGAAACAGCGCTGACTTTGGCGGGCAAAGCGGATTGGGTTTGGGTTGATTGTTTTACCCACTTTCCTTTGACCCATAAGGATGCCCAACGCCTTAAATTAGCTGGCTTCAAACTTTGTCTAGTATCACCGGAATTGCAAGGCCGTGATGCGGAATGCGAAATACCGTTGCTGGCCACTCTGCTTAACGAGCGTGCCATAGTGGTAGATGCGGTTTGTACCAAGCGCTCCGACTTGTGGGAAAAAATGGACTGTCCCACATGAAGAGGCTTTATCTTCAACCGATGTTTTTCATCGGACTGTTGCTGCGTTTGGCACTCATCGCTGGCATGGCACCTGCATCTGTATCCGTTTGGTATGTTCCTTTTCTGGATGTCAGTACGTCTATATTAACGTTTGATCCGTGGGCAACATGGTTGGCTAGTGGCGAGACGCTTGTAGCATTTCCCTATGGTTACGCCATGTGGTTGGCTTTTTTGCCGGTAACGCTTATGGCCAAACTTACCGGTCTGCCCCTGCAGTATGGCTATGGACTGACCCTACTTATTGCTGATTTATGCTTGCTTTACACGCTTAATAAGCTTTTGCCGGGGCGGCAACGCTTACTTTTACTGGCGTATTGGTTGTCACCCATTGTCATTCTTGCCAGCTATGCTTTGGGCCTTAATGATGTTATACCTGCATTATTATTAACGTTGTCGATATTTTTTGTCCGTCGGGTTGAGTTGAAATTGGCCGGAGTGTTGTGTGTAGCAGCCATTTCAGCTAAGCTCAGCATGGTCATCGCCTTGCCATTTTTTGTGATCTATCTGTACAACAATAAAGCGTTGCGGAAACATCTAGTCACATTTGTTTTGGGTCTTTGCATCGGTTTTCTACTGCTAGGCATCCCCTTTCTCTTTTCTATT